>Ga0163215_100485_pt1 | contig 64656 bp, 58 predicted proteins | sample SynspAceP_FD_185934 | JGI IMG/M metagenome (GOLD analysis project Ga0163215, IMG submission 185934) | Saline lake microbial communities from Ace Lake in Antarctica - Synechococcus sp. Ace-P (Hybrid Assembly) | ecosystem: Environmental > Aquatic > Non-marine Saline and Alkaline > Saline | place... | reverse complement strand
GGGAAAGATCATCAATCTCAGATAGCCAGGCTAGATAGTCGTGATGGTCCATGCGCGCCTCCTGCGTTCATGTTCCGTTATATCGCATCAGAGAGTGCATAGCTAATGCGAATTGAGCCTTAAAAAAACACCTTTCAAACTGGCACCATGCTTCGCCCCTGTCTGGACCTAAATCGCTTCATCAAGGTGATTGACAGTTTTTCGACTCGCTGTTTATGTTTGGTCAAGAAACCGAATGCTTGCTCGGTTTTGATCTGCTGAGTCTGGAAATAGAGCTGTCCGGTCCGTGTGACCGTGATGGCATGCTGTTGGGAGCGCGCGTTATGACGGTGTTTGTCAGTCTAGTCATTCTTCTGATCCTCGTCATTCTGGTGATCCTGTTTCTGAACAGATATTACCGCAAGGCTACCCGCGAAATCAGCCTTGTGCGCACAGGTGCCGGAGGGCAGCGGGTCGTGCTGGACGGGGGCTGCATATCATTGCCTTTCCTGCACAAAGTATCCGAGGTCAACATGCGGACCACCAAGCTCGAGATCGAGCGGTTGGGGCCGAAATCCATCATCACCAAAGACCGTCTGCGCGTCGATGTCGGCGCTGAATTCTATGTCCGCGTCCGTGCGACTGCGGAAGGTGTGGCGACAGCAGCGCAGGCTTTGGCGGGAAAATCCTTCCGCTCGGCTGATCTGGCCGAAACCCTTGAGGGCAAGCTGGTCGATGCCATGCTATCTGTCGCTGCGCGCTATACAATGGATGAATTGCAGGACAACCGCGCAGGCTATGCCCGCGAGGTATCCGAAGTGCTGTCCGACAATCTGGCGCAAAACGGTCTGTTGCTGGAATCCGTGTCGTTGACGCGGATCGACCAGACGCCGTTCCATGCGTTGGACGAAAACAACGCCTTCAACGCGCTGGGTATGCGCCGTCTGGCCGAGATCATCGCCGTCAACAAAAAAGAGCGCGCCGTGATCGAGGCGGACGCCGAAGTGGCTGTGCGTCAAAGCCAGTTGGACGCCACAAAGCGCAAGCTGACAATCAGCCGTGAAGAAGAAGAGGCGATGATCACGCAGCAGCGTGAGATCGAGATTGCGCGCTCCCGCTCGATGGCGGAAACCGCCGAAGAACAAGCCGACTCCGAAAAACGCCGCGAAGCCGCCCGCATCTCCCGCGAGCGTGAAGTGCGCCTTATCGAGATCAGCAAAGACCGCGAGTTGCGCGAACAGACCTTGGCGGCGGAACTGTCTACATCGCTGGCCAAAACAGACAATGCTGTGCGCATGGCCGCCAAACGCGTGGAAGAAGCCCATGCCGAAGCCGAAGCGATTGCCGCGACCGCAGCCGGGGCCGAAGCCGAGGAGCGTGTCCGCACAATCCGCGAGCAGGCCGCCGCCGACCGCGACAAGATACTGGCCCTGATCCGCGCCACCGAACGGGCCGAAGTGGATGATACCCGCGTCCGGTCAGAAGTAGGCACGCTTCTGGCGATGGCCGAGGCCGAGGCCAAAGCGATGCTGGACCGCGCACAGGCGCAAAAGGCCAAGCTTCTGGCCGAAGCCGAAGGCCGTAGCGCGGTCATCACCGCCGAGAATGCCCAAAGCCCTGAACTGATGGCGATGAAGCTGGACGAGGCCCGCATCAGAACCTTGCCCGAGGTGGTCGAGCGCATGCTGAAACCTGCCGAAAAGATCGAGAGCATCCGCATCAACCACATTACCGGCATGGGCCGGTCGGGTGGAACGGGCGGCGAAGGCGGCGGCAATGATGGTGGCACGGTCAACCAGCTTGTGGATGGCGTGCTGTCGATGGCGCTGCAACTGCCCGCCGTGCAACGGCTTGGCGAAGAGGTCGGCATGAATATCGGCGACGGCGTGCGCGGTGTGACCGCGCAACTGGACAAACGCAGCAGCGGGGCAACCCGCGCAAACAAAACGGGCGGCAAAACGTCCGGAACCAAGGACTGACGTGGCGCTGCCAAAACCGGCCCCCCGCTTCGGTCACAACCCAACAGGAGAGACTGCCATGACTTTCACGCGTAGAAGTTTTCTTGCCGGATCATCCGCCCTTGCCCTGTCCTCGGCCCCGATCATCGGGCGCGCGCAGGGAAGCGACAAGATCATCTTTGCCTCGATCCTCGATCTGTCGGGGGGCCTTGATATCTACGGCACCGCGATGGCCGATGCGACCAGCCTTGCCATTGACGACATCAACGCCGCAGGCGGTCTGATGGGCAAAGAAGTCGAGCTGAAGATGTACGACGCCCAGTCGACCATCCAGTTCTACACCCAATATGCGACGCAGGCGGCTGCAGGCGACCGCGCGGCTACCGTCCACGGCGGTATCACATCGGCCAGCCGCGAGGCGATCCGCCCGACACTGGCCCGCTTCAAGACGATGTATTTCTACAATACGCAATACGAAGGCGGCGTGTGCGATTTCAACAACTTCTGCACCGGATCTACACCTGCGCAGACCGTTGCCAAAGTCGTGCCCTATGCGATGAACAAATGGGGCAAGAAGGCCTATATCATCGCTGCCGATTACAACTACGGTCAGATCATCGCGCAGTGGGTGGAGCGTTTCGTCAAGGAAAACGGCGGCGAGACCGTGGCGATCGAGTTCTTCCCGCTGGATGTCACCAACTTTGGCCCGACCATCAACAAGATCCAGCAGGCCAAGCCTGACATGGTCTTCTCGGGTCTGGTGGGCGGCGCGCATGTGTCCTTCTACCGCCAATACGCAGCGGCAGGCATGAACGCGGAAATCCCGATCGCCTCGACCACCTTCGGCATCGGCAACGAGCACAAGCTGATCTCGGCTGAAGAAGGCAACGGATTGCTGGCGGCTTACTCGTATTTCGAGGGCGTGCAGAACCCCGAGAACACTGCATTCCTTGCACGTATGGATGCCAAATTCGGCGCGAACCGTGCGACGATGAACGAACTGACCGTGCGGTCCTACGAAGGCGCGATGCTCTGGGCCGAAGCTGTCAAGCTGGCGGATAGTGTGGATCATGCCGAAGTGTCGGCTGCACTGAAATCGGGCCTGACCTATAACGGCCCGTCTGGTCCGCTCACCATTGATCCGCAAACCAACCACGCGATCCAGAACGTGGTACTGGGCGAGTTGAAGGATCAGGAGTTCACCATCGTCGAAAGCTTCGAGGCGCAGCCGCCATCGGATACACAGCTTGTGTGCGATCTGAACGCCGATCCGACCCTGTCGACCTTCTACTTCGAGAACGGTCTGGCCGCAGCCGGGATCAAGTGATCCCGGCACCACGCTGACCCAACACGTTGCCGGGGTCGTCCGACCCCGGCGCATCCCTGACAAGAAACGGAGAGCCCCTTGGATCTCGTGGCTGCAATCGCCCTGCAACTGGTCTATGTCATCGCGAACCTGGCCCTGATCAGCCTGGGGCTCGCAATCATTTTCGGCATGATGCGGGTGATCAACCTTGCTCACGGTGAATTTCTGATGCTGGGCGGGTATACCGTCGTTGTCTCGACCAATGCCGGAGTGAACATATGGGTGGCCATGCTGATCCTTGCGCCGCTGGTGGTGGGGATCATCGGTGTGATCGTCGAACGCTTGCTGATCCGTTGGCTGTATGGGCGCATGGTCGACACGTTGCTGGCCACATGGGGTCTGTCGTTGCTGCTGGTCGGTCTTGTCACCTCGATCTTCGGAGCCTCGACGGCCACGACAGTCTCGCCTCCGTTGGGCGTGCTGCGGATCGGCGACTATTCCGCCTCGGGCTATGAGCTGTTCTTGATCCTGATCACCATCGTTCTGCTGTTCGCAGTCTGGCTGACACTGCGGTTTACCAAGCTTGGCCTGCTGGCGCGCGGCACGATGCAGAACGCGGAAATGGCATCGTCTTTGGGTGTATCGACAAACCGGATCTACATGATCACCTTCGGGCTGGGGGCTGCCGTTTCGGGTCTGGCGGGGGGATTGCTTGCGCCAATGACGGGCGTTTTGCCAACGATCGGTGCTACTTATATCGCCAAGGCTTTCATCACCGTGATTTCTGGTGGATCTGCCATTCTTGCGGGGACAACCGCGGGCTCTATACTGCTTGGCGGCTTGAATGGCATTTTCTCCTTTGTCGTCGGATCGACCTTTGGCGAGATCGCACTTCTGATCGCCGCAATCGTGTTGCTACGGCTTATGCCACGCGGGATCACAGGCCGCTTTTTCCGGAAATCGCTATGAACAGCGGCATGTTGCGCCAGATGCGCCCGACCTTCTTTTATGCCCTGCTGGGTGTGGTGTTCATGTTTGCCGCGCCTCAGGTGCTGCAACTGTTTACCATCATCAACCTGACCACAGCCATTGCGCTGGCGGTGCTGGCGCTGAGCCTTGCCCTGATCTGGGGCTACGGGGGCATCCTGTGCTTCGGGCAGGTCGCCTTTTTCGGGCTGGGTGCCTATGTCTATACAATATCGGCGATCAATTTCGGTGGCTCGACATGGGCCGCTCTGATGGCCGTGATCGTGACATCGGCCTTCGCCGCCGCTTTGGGCTATTTCATCTTCTATGGTCGGGTGTCTGACGTCTATCTTGGCGTCATCACCCTGACTGTGACGCTGATCTTTTTCTCGCTGATCCGGCGCACGTCGGGACCGGAATACAAGATCGGCAACGCCTTACTGGGTGGCTTCAACGGCGTGTCGTCACCGCCCATCAACCTGCCATGGGACACGCGGCATTTCCTGTTTCCCGAACACGTCTTCTATGTCGCCATGGCAGCCCTGATCCTGTGCTATGTATTCGTAGGCTGGCTGGTGAACACCAAATTCGGGCGCGTCTGCGTGGCCATCCGCGAAAACGAGTTGCGCGCCGAGTTGCTGGGTTACGACACACGGCTTTACAAGCTGGGGATTTTTACCATTGGCGCAGGGATTGCGGCCATTGGAGGCGTGCTGTTTTGCAACGGGGTGGGACGGATCACGCCGGATGTGTTCAGCCTTTATAACGCGGCGCTGACGATCATCTGGGTGATCGTGGGCGGACGCGGGACGCTGATCGGTCCGATTGGTGCTACGTTTTCGCTGTTCTATCTGACCTCGGCACTGGGGGGGCAAAGCCTTCTGAACAACAATCTCGTGTTGGGCATCATCCTGATCATTTTTGTGCTTCTGGTGCCCAAAGGTGTGGCGCCGACATTGATCGACTGGGTCGCAGCGCGACGCAAAAAGGCACCCGGTCGCACGCGACGCAGGCGTGGCGCGCGCGCGGAGGGCATGGAATGACACGGCAACGTGGTGATGTGGTCGTCGAAACGCGCGGTTTGTGCATGCATTTCGGCGGTGTCCGTGCAGTGGATCAGGTGGATTTCACCCTTTTCGATCGCGAGTTACGCTGTCTGATCGGGCCGAACGGCGCGGGAAAGTCGACCTTTTTCAAATGCCTGACCGGACAGCTGACCCCCACGGCGGGCGAGGTGATGATCCGTGGACAAGTGATGACCGGGGCCGAGCCTTTCGAGGTCGCAAGTCTTGGCGTCGGGATCAAGACGCAGGTTCCGAACGTCTTCGACGGGCTGACCGCCGAGGAAAACATCTGGATTTCCGCGCGCCGCTGGCACGACGATCGCCGCGCCCGCACCCTGACCGCCGAGACGATCGAACGCCTGCGTCTGGGCGATATCCGCAAGATGCAGCTTGGTCGTCTGGCGCATGGCCAGCGCCAATGGGTCGAGCTGGGCATGGTCGTGGCGGCAGAGCCATGGCTGGTGCTGCTGGACGAGCCTGCGGCAGGCATGACGCATGAGGAAACATACAGAACCGCAGAGTTGATCGAGGAGATCAACAAGACCGCAGCCCTGATCGTTGTAGAGCATGACATGCAGTTTATCCGCATGATCTCGCGTACGGTGACGCTGTTTCATGAAGGTGGCATCCTGATGGAAGACACGATGGACGCCATTTCGGCGGACAAGCGCGCGCGCGAAGTCTATCTGGGGCACCGGGCATGAATACGCTGCTGAAAGTATCAAACCTGCGCGCAGGATATGGCCGTGTTCCCGTGTTGCATGGCATCGACCTGACCGTGAACGAGGGCGAGATTCTGGGCGTGCTTGGCCATAACGGTATGGGCAAGTCCACGCTGCTGAAAACGCTGATGGGGATCATCCCCGCCACGGGCGGCACCATGGTGTTCGACCAGCAGGACATGGTCAAGATGCGCTCATCAGCCCGCGCGCAGCTTGGCATCGGTTATGTCCCGCAGGGGCGCGGGATTTTCCCGAACCTCAGCGTGCGTGACAACCTGCGCATGGGCGTTGCAGCACATGATCTGGATGAAGACACCGCGATTGACCGCGTGCTTCAGGACTTCCCCCGCCTTGTGCGCCTGCTGGAACGCGATGGTGGCGCTTTGTCGGGGGGCGAGCAGCAGTTGCTGGCACTGGCCCGCTGCCTGGTCTCGCAACCGGACCTGATCTTGCTGGACGAGCCGACCGAAGGCATCCAACCCTCGATCATCGACGAGATCATCGCGCTGTTGAAAGTGATGAATAGCCGTGACGGGTTGAGCATCGTTCTGGTCGAGCAAAGCCTTGATTTCATCACCGCCCTGTCGGACCGCGTCCTTCTGATCCAGAAGGGCCGTATCATGGGCGAGGTGTCCGGCTCTGAAGCTGCCGATCCCGCCCTGATCGAGGAATTCACCGGTTTCGGGGCAGGGGCAGGGGCTGGCAAGACGGCCAAGACTGCGCCATCCGCCATGACCGCGATCAAGTCAGACCGCCCGCCCGCCGCCCCACCGCATCAGGCGCATCAGGCGACACACACCAAGACCCAAACCACAAGACCCGCCGCAAATGCGGCTCCATTGCAAGAAAGGATGTCCTATATGACCGTCCAGCGCCCCACCCATTCGCAGATGAAAACCATCGTGGCCGAACTGGGCATGAACATGTCCGATGCCCGCGTACAGGAGTTTCTGGACGTGATGCAGGGCACGCTGGACGCCTATGACATCGTGGATAGCCTGCCGGATTATCTGCCGCCTGTTCTGTATCCCCGCACATCGGGGTATCGGCCAACAGCCGAAGAAAACCCGATGAACGCATGGTATGTGCAGACGGAGATCAAAGGCGCACCGCGTGGGCCTTTGCTGGGGCGCACCATTGCCCTGAAGGATAACGTCTGCCTTGCAGGTGTGCCGATGATGAACGGGGCGGCCACGCTGAAAGGCTATACGCCCGATATCGACGCCACCGTTGTCACACGGCTGCTGGACGCGGGTGCGACCATCATGGGCAAGGCACATTGCGAATATTTCTGCCTGTCCGGTGGCAGCCACACCAACGCGACGGGGGCGGTTCATAACCCGCACAAACACGGCTATTCGGCGGGGGGATCATCCTCGGGTTCGGGCGCGCTGGTGGGCGCGGGGCTGGTGGATATGGCGATCGGCGGCGATCAGGGCGGCTCGATCCGGATGCCTGCGTCGTTCTGCGGGGTCTACGGGATGAAGGGGACCCACGGTCTGGTGCCCTATTCGGGCATCATGCCAATCGAGAATACGATCGACCATGCCGGACCGATGACCCAGACCGTGATGGATAACGCCCTTATGCTGGAAGTCATTGCAGGCGCTGACGGGCTTGATCCGCGCCAGTATGATGTCGTGACGGATAAATACACCGCAGCGGTCAATCGCGGCGTGTCCGGCCTCCGGATCGGGGTGGTCAAGGAAGGCTTCGGCCATCCGCAGTCCGAGGCGGATGTCGACGCATCCGTGCGTGCGGGGGCCGAGATTTTCCGCCGTCTGGGAGCAACCGTGGATGACATATCCATCCCGTGGCACCTGCACGGGCCCGCGATCTGGACCCCTATCGGACTTGAGGGTCTGACCAACCAGATGATGCTGGGCAACGGTTTTGGCACCGGATGGGAAGGGCTCTACACCACCTCCTTGCTGGACTATCATTCCAACTGGCGCAGCCGCGCGGACGAGCTGTCGGATACGCTCAAGATCTCGATGTTCGTCGGCCAATACCATCTGAAGCACACGCGCGGGCGCTACTATGCCAAGGCGCAGAACCTGTCGCGCCAGTTGCGCGAGGAATATAACAAGGTGCTGGCGTCATACGACCTGCTGTTGATGCCGACAACACCGATGAAGGCCACACCGCTGCCGCCTGCCGACAGCTCGCTGGCATTGTGGACGCAGCGCGCCTTTGAGATGCTGCCAAACACCTCGCCCTTCGACGTGACGGGCCATCCGGCCATGTCGATCCCTTGCGGCATGTCGGACGGATTGCCCATCGGGTTGCAACTGATCGGGCGACGCTACGACGAAAGCACGATCTACCGCGCCGCAGGTGCCTTCGAACAGGCCGGCGACTGGCGCAAGATGTAAGGGCAGGGGGCAAGGCTGATCATGTCGGCAAAGGTCACATCGCAGCCGGGCATCCGCCCTGCAAACGGGCTGTCACATGTGGCAGGATCGACGGACCGCCCGCTGATCGACGCGACGATTCCGGCATTTCTGGCCGAGGTGGTGCGGCGGCACGGGGCACGAACGGCCGCCGTGTTCAGCCAGACTGGCGATCGCTGGAGCTATGATGAATTCGCCCGTCTGATCGACCGGCTGGCAGGGGGGCTGTTGTCCATCGGGGTCTATAAGGGCGACCGTGTCGGTATCTGGTCCCCGAACCGGCCCGAATGGTTGCTGGCGCAATTCGCCACGGCGCGGATTGGCGCGATACTTGTGAATATCAATCCAGCCTATCGCACTTCAGAGCTGGAATATACGCTGAACAAGGCGGGGGTTTCGGCGCTGATCGTGGCGCCGCAATTCAAGACCTCGGACTATATGGCGATGCTGGCAGAACTTGCCCCCGAAATGGCATCTTGCCCGCCGGGACGTTTGCACGCCGCGCGCCTTCCGGCCCTGCGTGCCGTGGTCCAGCTTGGCCCCAAACCCCGCCCCGGCGCGCTGGCCTTCGAGGAATTGATGGAGCGTGGCAACCGCGCTATCCGCACACGTCTGGACACGATCAGCGCCAGCTTGCGGCCCGATGATGCGATTAACATCCAGTTCACATCCGGCACCACAGGCGCACCCAAGGGCGCGACGCTGAGCCACCGCAACATTGTGAACAACGCGATTTCAACCGCACGCGCGATGCGCCTGCAACCGGGCGAGGGGCTGTGCATCCCTGTGCCGTTTTATCATTGCTTCGGCATGGTTCTGGGCAATCTGGCCGCCTGTTCCTATGGCGCGGCAATGGTGATCCCCGGCGAGTCCTTCGATGCCCGCGACACCCTTGCCGCGATTGACGCCGAAGGCTGCGCGGCCCTGCACGGCGTGCCGACCATGTTCCAGGCCATGCTGGATCATCCCGAATTCGACAGCTTCGACATGCGTTCCCTAAGGACAGGCATCATGGCAGGCGCGCCATGCCCCGAACCGCTGATGCGCCGCGTGATGGAGCGGATGCATTGCCGCCAGATCACCATCGGTTACGGGATGACCGAAACCAGCCCGATCTCGTTCCAGTCTGCCGTGGACGATCCGATGGACAGGCGGGTGTCTACGGTGGGGCGCATCCAGCCGCACGCCGAATGCAAGGTCGTCGGCCCTGATGGGCGTACCCTGCCTGTGGGCCAGCAGGGTGAATTGCTGACACGCGGTTATCTGGTGATGAAGGGCTACTGGAACGATCCCGAGCGCACGAATGATGCGATCCGGCGCGGCTGGATGCACACGGGCGATCTGGCCACGATCGACGCCGAGGGCTATTGCCGCATCACGGGCCGCTCCAAGGACATGCTGATCCGTGGTGGCGAAAACGTCTATCCCGCCGAGGTCGAGGAATTTTTGACCACCCATCCCGACATCTCGCAGGCGCAGGTCTTTGGCCTGCCCGATCCGAAATATGGCGAGGAGGTCGCGGTCTGGGTGATCCTGCGTCCCGGTGCCAACATGACCGAAGATGCCTTGCGCGACTGGTGCAAGGGCAAGGTCGCGCATTACAAGGTGCCGCGCTATGTGCGCTTTGTGTCCGAGATGCCGATGACAGTCACCGGCAAGCCGCAGAAATTCATCATGCGCGACAAGATGATGGCCGACCTGAAGCTGTCGGACTGATCAGGAGAGGAAGCCGCCGATGTTTACCCTGACCGCCATATTGCGCGCGAAACCGGGCCATGAGGGCACTGTCTTGGCAGCACTTGAGAAAGTGGGCGACTACGTCCGCAAGCATGAACCGGAAACGGCCAGCTTCTTTGTCACGCAATCCGCCGATGATCCTTGCGTCTTTGTCACGCATGAGCGGTTCACTGACCGCGCAGCGATGGACTGGCATAACAACGGTGCCGGATCACAAGGTTTCTTTACAGAAGCAGGTCAGCTGCTGGATGGCCCCGCCACCGTGGTGACAGGGCCGGAAGTTTTCGCCAGATAAGCTGCTTACAACTGCACGCCTTTGGTCAGCGCACCGTCGATCACCAGATTGGTGCCGCTGGTAAAGCTGGATGCGGGCGAGGACAAAAAGACCACACCGCGCGCAATCTCCTCGGGGCGTGCCATGCGTCCCATCGGGTTCATCCCCAAGGCTTCTTTATAAAGATCGGGGTTGTTCTTCTCGATCGACTGCCAGATGCCGCCGTCGAAGTAGGTATTGCCCGGCGATACGGTATTGGCACGGATGCCCTTGGGGGCCAGTTTCATCGCCAGCCCTTGCGCGTAATGCACCAAAGCGGCCTTGAACGCGCCATAGGCGGGTCCGGTGAAATCCACCTCGCGCCCCGACACGGACGAGATCAGCGTGATCGCCGCAGCATCGGATTTTTCCAGCCACGGCATGGCGGCATTCACCAGACGCACCGAATGCATCATATCTGTGTCAAAGCCCGCTTGCCACGCTGCCTCGTCATCCGACACAGCCAGCGCCGAGACATTGGCCACGACGATATCAATGCCACCCAAGGCGGCGGCGCTGTCTTGTACCCATGATTTCAGCGCATGGGCGTTCGACACATCCACCGCCCGCCCGAAGGCATGGGCACCTTTGGCCTTCAACCCCTCGACCGCTGCGGTCACGCCTGATGCGTCGCGCGCGCAGACAGACACAGACGCGCCTTCTGCCGCAAAAATCTCGGCGCAACGCAGGCCGATCCCCTTGGTGCCGCCCGTGACCAGAACCCGCAGGCCTTTTAATTCCAAATCCATCTCTGTTCGTCCTTCAAACCAGATATTTTTTCAACATCGACGCACCCAGCGAGTATTTCGGGTCAACCATGTTGCCCACACGCATTTTTCCGGCCTGCGTGGTCAGAAAATACGCCTCGGATTCCTCAAACCCGTAATCCTCGACCATCCAGCGGATCAGATCGCGGTAAGCCATGCGCGCCGCATCTTCCATCGGGCGGGCCGATCCTACGGACATGATGAAATCCTCGGTTTCCAGCCGCACGCCGGGGATGGACCAGCCTTTGATCAGGTCGATCTGAACCACCACCGTGGCCGGAATCTCGACAGCTACACCGCATAATTCGCCATCACCTTGCCGACCGTGGCAATCACCGATGTAGAAAAACGCCTCGTCCCGCTGGACGGGGAAATACATCACCGCGCCGGGGGCGATGTCGGGAAGGTCCATGTTGCCGCCGTAATAGTCCGGCACCAGCGAGGATATCGCCTCGATCTCGGGGGAGACCCCCATTGTGCCGACAAAAGGCTCGTAGGGCAGGGTGATCCTGTCCGAGAATTTCACGCCGTCGGGCGTCACTTCCATCTTCTTCACGCGCTCTGCTATCGGCGCGTTCAGATGGGTCAGGCTTGAGGCGACAAGCCCGCCGAAATCGGGGATCAGCGCCGTGGTGCCTGCCGGTTGCGGCCCGCGCGGAAGGATACTTTTCAGATGCACAGCCAGCACATCGCCCTTTTTGGCACCCTCAACCGCGATGGGGCCGTTTTGCGGATTGACGAATGGCATGTTCAGCACTTTCGAGGGCAGATCATCCTCGGTTTTCACCGCCCCGCCAAAGGCATCCAGTGTTTCGACCGTGACAACATCGCCGGGTGCGATATGCATCACAGGCTTGGCATAGGGGCCATAGACATAGTGAAACGCGCCTTGGGCGGCTTCGGTAAGGCTGTGTTGGGCCCGTTCCTGCGCCTGCGCCACGCCGCGCCGCCCCATGAACGAAGATGCAAGCCACGTCATACCGATATCCTTCCGGAATTGTTGATGCTTTCAGGATGTTAGCCCCTTCTTTTCCTGAGGCAATAGGGATGTTGGAGCGGCGGCCGGAAACCGGATCGGGAGAGGCCAAAGGCGCATGCCTTGGGCACTCGATGCCGCTTTACATCGCTTGCAGCAGCCACAGAACCAGCGGGATGGTCGCGACAGCGGCAAGGGTTTGCGAGGTCACAATACCCGCCATCAATGTGCCATCGCCCTGCAACTGCCTTGTCAAAACATAGGCCGTCGGCGCGGTCGGGATAGCAGAGAAGACCACAAGCACCAAAGCCTCGGTCCCGCCAAGCCCGAAGGCCCGCGCGACCAGCGCCGCAAGCACCGGCATCGCCAGCAACCGCAACGCCCCTATCCCCGCCAGCGTCAGCATGTCCAGCCGCAGGGCCGCAGGCTGCAACGCTGCCCCCACACAGAGCAGGCCCAAAGGCAGGCTGCCCTGCGCCAGCAATTCCAGAAATCGCCCGGTTCCGAACGGCAGGCCGACATCGCTCAACGCCAAGGCTATTCCGGCAAGACAGGCAAGAATCAGAGGATTGCCCAGAACCTTACGCAACAAAATGCCGGGCGACCGCATGCTGCCTGCATCGGTCAGCGCGATGATCGACAGCACGTTCACCAATGGCACTGCAACCGCCAGATACAGTGCTGCACGCTCGATCCCCGGTGTTCCGGCCAGCATGGCGAGGATGGCCAGACCCAGATAGGTATTGAACCGCACCGCCCCTTGCAGAACCGGACCAAAGCGCGCGGCCGGAACCGGATGGAACCGGCGCGCCAGCGACAGCCCCGCCGCAGCAAGAACGATGGTCGCAACAGCCGCACCGCCCAGACGCAGCACATCAGGGTCACGCACCGGCGCATTGGCCAGGCTGGACAGCAACAGAGCCGGAAACAGCAAGAAGTAGTTTATCTTTTCGGCGGCCGCCCAGAAGCCGGGATCGGGAAACCCGAACCGCACCAGCCCGAAACCCAGACAGATCAGGGCAAACAGGGGCCAGATCGTGATGAAAAGCAATTGCTGACCCTTTTCGGCGCGGCCTCGTGGTGGGGTTTCACATAACGTGAGACACGGCCAAAGGCGTGATCGACTTCCTTAAAGAACGGCTGGGGCTAAGGGGCAAGGCCTGAAATGAAGGAAATCCTCGCCAGCCCTGTTTTCCCGTGCTTGGACTGGCACATGCCAGCATGCACACAGGCAACAGTGCTCAGGGCACAAGTATGTTCCTGAGGCTTGCGTCGGGAAAGCAAGTTGGCGCACGCCCCGATGCCTCTTGCCAGCGCCCGATGGACCGGCGCGTCTTGAACCCCGCCAGACCATCCGCGCCGCCGACATCATGCCCCTGCGCTTCAAGCGCGCGCTGCATGGTTGCAACGTCCGAGCGCAGCAATGCGTCTATCTGGCCCCAGCGTGCCGTAAAATCACCCATCCCGTATTGGATACGGTCGCCCACATGCCCAACAAACAGCGCATAAAGATCGCTCATGTTATAGTCTTTCAGCACATAGAAATTGGGCGTCACAAGAAACGCCGGACCCGACCGGCCTGCGGGCAACATCAAAAACCCGTCCGCCTCGCGCTCATGCGCGGGAAAGCCTTTGCCTGAGGCGCGGGTCACACCCAGCCTTTCCCATTCTGCGATGGGCCGCCCTTGATCGGGGCCTTCCAGATGGCAGGGCAGGGTTGCGGGCAGGACCACTTCAAACCCCCAGTCGCGGCCCGCTTGCCAGCCGTGACGCGCAAGATAGTAGCCGATCGAGGCGATTGTATCCGCCGCAGAACCCCAGATATCGGCCCGCCCGTCACCGTCGCCGTCGATGGCATAGTCCAGCACATTGGACGGCATGAACTGCGGCTGACCCAGCGCACCGGCCCAACTGCTTTTCATCGTACCGGGCGGAAGCTGCCCACGCTCCTGCACTTGCAGCGCGGCGACCAGCTCGTCGGTGAAATAGGCGGCCCGCGTACTCATGAACCCTTTGGTGCCCAGAACCGAGAACGCATCATATGGAATCGCGGCGCGCCCGAAATTGCTTTCGCGTCCCCAGATGGCCAGAATGATGCGGGCAGGCACACCTGTGGCACGTTTGGTTGCGGCCAGTGCTGCTGCATGTCGCTGCGCCATTTGCCGCCCGACAGCGGTTATCCCCTCGACCGTGCCGCGATTGAAATAGGTGCCGGGCGCACCGAATTCGGCCTGTCGTTGGCGCTGCGGCCCGGCAGGTGGCGCGCCGGGCGGCACCAGATCAGGCAGATCCCACTGGAGAGACGCTGCGGCAAAAGCCGCGTCGAAACTGCGCCGCGACACACCTTTGGCCTGCGCCATTGGCCAGACCGTCTGTTCCAGCCAGAACTGGAATTGCCGCTCTACCATGACACGGTCTTGTGCAGACACAGGCAGGGGAAGCAGAAACATACAAACGATGAAAACGAGGCTTCGGAAGGTCAAATGATGCTCCGGCAAGATGGTTGGGTCCGGTCACACTAACCGCGCAGTCGCCACCTGTCCCGTCTTTCCGCGCGATATGTTTGTCACAAGATTTGCATCACAGGATATCCTTCACAAACCCATAACAGCGCTGGCGACGGAAACACATTCCAGATACGTGTTGTGTCGGCAACCCCATCGGACGGAGATCCTGAATGTCGTTACTTGGTTTTGGCGAAACCCACCCTGACTACGCCGTCAAGGTCCTGAACGAACGTGAAGCACGTGCAGGGGCGGGGATTTTGCTGTTTTTCGGAATGATCGCCTTTCTGACAGCCTTTCTGAAGGGTGATTTTACCCTGACACGGATCGCCATCCTTGCCTTTGGTGTCGATTTCTTTCTCAGGGTTGTTGTCAGCCCGCGCTATGCGCCCAGTCTGGTGGTCGGGCGGTTCATGGTGCGTCGCCAGACACCGGAATATACCGGTGCGCCGCAAAAGCGGTTTGCATGGGCTTTGGGGTTGGGAATTGCCGTGGTCATGGCGATCTGGGTGATCGGGTTCAATCTCGCGGGGCCTGTGGCGATCCTCGGTTGTCTGACCTGCATCCTGCTTTTGTTTTTCGAATCCGCCTTCGGCATCTGCGTCGGCTGCAAGATCTATAACGCCATTTGGCCCGGTATGGCGCAGCACTGCCCCGGCGGTGTTTGTGACATCCGCAACCGCGAACCAATTCAGCAGATCGGCTGGCAGCAGGTCGCATCTGTCGCGGGGGTTGGCGTGATCGTGGCCCTGTCTGCGCCTTATCTGGCCGCACTGCCCGCACCTACCATGCCGGGGATGATATCGTCGGCACAGCAGGGCGGCGATTGCACCGCACCGGCCTTCGCCGTGGCAATCGGTCATGAAGAGATGTGGAAAAAGCACAACGGGTGTATCTGATTTTGCAATCAGAACGCGATATCACTGCGTATCTCGTCAATCCCGCTATGGCCTGAACCCACGGCCGCCTGTGCTGCCTGAACCTCTGGCGTGGGGATGCGCGCGCGGCGACACCTTGGGCGAAAGTCGCGACCAACCTGTCGTGCAATCGACGCTGCGCCAGACAAGGCGTGCAAGGATCTCAGCTATAGTCCAGATCCCGGTCATGCCGACTGGCGAAACCCCAGATCTGCCGATAGCTTTTTTGTAAAGCCAAGCGTTGTCAGGACTATCGCGCCTTGTTCCGACAGGTCGATCTGCGGGGTCGGACCGATCACTGTGACGGCAAGCTGCATGGTGCTGCTGTTGGCAAAAACTGGTGCTGTGACAGCGCTGACACCTGGGATGGGCAGATCAAGCGTTGTCTCGTACCCCCGCAAGCGTACGGCTTCGACCTCGTTGCGATAACGTACCTCGTCGAATTTTTGTGACCGGCCTTTGGTATTTTCACCAATCTCGCGTGCAATCACAGGTTCGGTCAGGGCAGGGCTGTGGAACGCCGTGAATAACCGGCCGGTCGCTGTGGTGGTCATCATAAAGCTGCCCCCGGCCCGAACGTTGGCATGTAGTGCGGCACTTCCTTCGGTGACATGCAAAATGGTAACCCCGTGCAAGCCCCAGACCGAAAGGGCCACCATCAAACGCGTTTCCTGCGCCAACGTCCCGACACGGCGGATGGCCTCGTGATAGGCGTCCTGCGCGCGCAGACGGGTCAGATCGCGCAGCTTCATGGGTTCTTGTGACACCGCCATCGCCTTGAGTATCGCGCCGCCGTTCGAGGTTTTTGGCGCGGTCAGTTCTGGTGCCTTGCAGATGGGCTTTGACTGGATCGGCTACTGGGCGCAGCAAATTCCCGTGGCATACCGGGGGGCTATGCCTTGTTCTATCTGCGCGGGATCGCACCCGATATACCTATCTCGGTCATATACAAAGGGGTGATCCCTTTTGTGCTGATCCAGATGACCGCGCTTTTGCTGGTGATCTTTTTCCCCGCGCTGGTTCTGTATCTCCCCATGGGAACGCGGTAACCTGGTTCTGTCACAGATATGCGCTGATCGTGGCGCAGGCAGATCACAGCGCAATGATCGGGCGGGCAGGGTGGTCGCCGGACTGCGTGCCACCGGATGACATTTGGCCTCTTTGCCTCTAGGGTGAAACTGCGGGCCATAAGAAGGGGTCTGGCCTCTTCCAGCGATGTGCACCCTGCGGGTAAATGGAGACTTGTCGTGAAAGACCAAAGCAACCTGACTCATTGGACCGCGCGAACAGACATGGCCGCCGCCTTTCGCTGGACTGCGCGGCTGAACATGCACGAGGCTGTGGTCAACCATTTCAGTCTTGCCGTGAGTGACGATGGATCGCGATTCCTGATCAACCCGGCGGGACGGCATTTCGCCCGCATCACGGCCAGCAGCCTGATCGAGATTGACGCGCATGATCCCGCGACGATGAACCGGCCTGACGCGCCCGATCCTACCGCTTGGGGATTGCATGGCAGCCTGCACCGGGCTTGTCCGCATGCGCGCTGTGCGATGCATGTGCATTCGATCCATGCCACGGTTCTGGCCAGTCTGGCGGATTCGCGTCTGCCCGCGATCGACCAGAACACGGCGATGTTTCACAACCGCGTCGTGGTGGATGACCATTATGGCGGGATGGCTTTCGAAGATGAGGCCGCGCGCTGCGTGCAGCTTCTGGCGGACCCCAAGATTACCACGCTGGTCATGGGCAATCACGGCGTGCTGGTGATCGGGCGTACGGTGGCCGAGACTTTCAACCGGCTGTACTATTTTGAACGCGCCGCCGAGACTTATATACGCGCCTTGCAGACGGGCCGTCCTCTGCGCCATCTGCCCGAGGATATCGCCGAGAAGACCGCCCGCGAATGGGAGGCCTATCCCGGTTTCGCCGAGGATCACCTGCACGAGATCAAGGCGCTGCTGGATGCCGACAGTCCGGATTACGCCACCTGAGGCGGCTGGTCAGTTCAGGGGGAGATGATGCAAACCAAACGTGACGCCGACCCTAAACTGACATCCCTGCGTCAGGGAACCACCGACTCGGCTGCGGTCCAAGGCTACTATGACGATTGGGCCGACCGCTATGACGACACGCTGTGCGCATGGCAGTATCGCGCGCCCGAAGACGCCTGCGATCTGTTGGTCCCGCATCTGGCGGGGCAAGCGCGGGTTCTGGATGTGGGCTGCGGCACTGGCCTGCTGGGGCGCGCCCTGATGCAGCGCGCCGCTTTCAGCGTGGACGGTATCGACATTTCGCCCGCATCCTTGCGCCATGCGCAACAGCGTGGCTGTTATACGCGACTGGTCCGGCACGATCTTCAGGTTTTGCCACTTCCGGTGCAAGATGATGCCTATGACGCGGCGGCGGCCGTGGGCGTCATGAGCTATATCGCGGATGCGCCGGGACTGCTGCGCGATCTGTGCCGCGTGGTGCGTTCCGGTGGCATGATCACCTTCACGCAACGCACTGATTTCTGGCAGGACAGAGGCTTTGCCGGAATGATCGGGAGGCTGGAACGCGAAGGGTTCTGGACGCAAGTCAAGATTACGCAGCCTTTGGACTACATCCCCGGCCACGAGGATTTCACCGATGAGATCAAGGTTATCCATACTCTGTGCAAGGTCATGTGACAGCGCGCTGCAGCGGAACTGAAGTCTCGGGCAGGCGACAGGTCTGAATGCTAGCCCAGCGGTGCTTTAAGCGACTGACTGCTCGTGAGCCTTCTGACGATATGTAAGGCCAACACCATGTGCAAAACAGGACCATCCCCGGACAGACAGGCAAATCGAGACCGCAAAGCATGTCCCCGCTCTGGCATCGGTCAACGGGCGCTGCGATGTGATCAACACCCCAAGATCAACGCCGGTCACCCGCAAATGGGTATCTGCGCGATGACACCCACCCTGTCGGAAGTCATCACAAAGACAGGCTGTGCAGCAAACAATACGATCGACCAGTCATGTGGATCTGCGCACTCACCGCGCCAGCGCCAGAAGTCCGGTCACGTCCAGATGCGCCTCGACATGATCCGCCAGCTGATCAAGTGTCTGTTCGATCAGCGCGCCATGGGATTGCAGGCTTGCACTGATCTCCAGACCGGACAGATAGGCGGTGCGGAAGGAGTCCGAGGTGAACAGCCCGTGAAGATAGCTGCCGGTGATCTGTCCGTTGGCGCTGATGGCGCCCTCGGCCCGACCCTCCACATGCGCGAAAGGGCGGGCTGTGTCGGGGCCATCACTGCGCCCGATATGGATTTCATACCCCGACACGTCCAAGCCGCTGGCGGCATGGGTTGCCGTGACACGCGCCAACCGTTTGTCGGGTGTCATCACGGTGTGGATGTCCAGAAGACCAAGACCTGCTGTCTCGCCCGCTGGTCCTTCGATCCCGTCGGGATCACTGACGGTATGGCCCAGCATCTGGTAGCCGCCACAAATGCCCAGCACATGCCCGCCGCGCCGGATATGGGCGGCCAGATCAATGTCCCAGCCCTGTGCGCGCAGGAAAGCCAGATCGCCGCGTGTGGATTTCGAACCCGGAAGGATCACCAGACGCGCATCGCCGGGAATGGGCTGACCCGCGCGTACCATCACCAGATTGACGCCGGGTTCTGCTTTCAGCGGGTCGAGATCGTCGAAGTTGGCGATGCGGCTAAAGCTCAGGCAGGCTATCGTCACACCGTTTGTCGCAGGGCCGGAGGCAAGATCAAGCGCATCCTCGGCAGGCAGCAGATGGGCCTGCGTGAACCATGGCACCACGCCAAAACCGCGCCAGCCGGTGATCTGTTCGATCATGGCGTAACCATCATCAAATAGCCGAGGATCGCCGCGAAACTTGTTGATAATAAATCCTTTGACCATGTCTGCATCGGCAGGATCAATGACTGCCTGCGTGCCCACCACTTGCGCGATCACGCCACCACGGTCGATATCGCCGGTCAGGATCACGGGCACATCGGCGGCGCGGGCAAAGCCCATATTGGCGATATCGCCTGCGCGCAGGTTCACCTCGGCGGGGCTGCCTGCGCCCTCGACGATTACCAGATCATGGGTGGCGCTGAGGCGCTGGAAACTGTCCAGCACCGAGGCCATCAGTTGCGGCTTCAGCGCTGCATAATCGCGCGCCCGCGCCGTCGTCAGGCGCTTGCCCTGCACGATCACTTGCGCGCCAACCTCGCTTTCGGGTTTCAGCAGAACGGGATTCATATCCGTCACAGGCTCCAGCCCGCAGGCCAGCGCTTGCAAGGCCTGCGCGCGTCCGATCTCGCCGCCATCGGCGGTGACGGCGGCGTTGTTGGACATGTTTTGCGGCTTGAACGGGGCCACCGACAGCCCGCGCCGCAGCGCTGCACGGCACAGCCCTGCGACCAGCATCGACTTGCCGACATTCGAGCCGCAGCCCTGAATCATGATTGCGGGCATCTGTGACCCTAGAACTCGACGCCCGGTTGGGCTTTGATGCCCGAACGGAAGGGATGCTTGATCAGCGTCATCTCGGTCACCAGATCGGCGGCCTCGATCAGCGCCTCTTTCGCGTTGCGGCCGGTCAGGCAGACATGGGTGAGGGGGGGCTTTTCGGTCGCGAGGAAGCTCAGCACCTCGTCCAGATCCAGATAGTCATAGCGCAGCGCGATGTTGATCTCGTCCAGCAGCACAAAGCGGATGTCGGGATCGCGGATCAGGGATTTGGCCTTTTCCCATCCGGCTTGCGCAGCGGCGATGTCGCGGGCCTTGTCCTGCGTTTCCCATGTAAAACCTTCGCCCATGGCATGGAACTGGCACAGCCCGGAAAAATGCCCCTCGATCAGGCGACGCTCGCCGGTGTCCCATGCGCCTTTGATGAATTGCACCACAGCGCAGGGCATCTCATGCGCAATGGCACGCAGGATCATGCCGAAACCGGACGATGATTTGCCCTTGCCTGCACCTGTATGGACGATGATCAGGCCCTTCTCGCCCTCTTTCGCAGCCATCATGCGGTCGCGCGCGGCTTTTTTCTTGGCCATCTTCGACGCGTGGCGCTCCAGATCATCCTGCGGAGTGGCGGCTGGCTTATCGGCGGAACTGTTCTGAATATCTGACATCGGCGGGTCCTTTTTCTTGACACTCGCCCCCCTTGTGTCAAAGGAGAGGGAATAAGCGCTGGTGCCTGTCTTATGGCAGGCCAAAAGGGAATGCGACAGGTTTTGCGACTCGTAAAGTCACGGAACCGAAGCGCAGCCGCCCCCGCGACCGTGACCGGAAAGGTCCGCCCATGCCACTGGCCGAAAGGTTCGGGAAGGGGGGCGAACCGCCGGACCATCCGCAAGGATGGCCCGATATCCGCAAGCCGGGAGACCTGCCAGCGCAGTGGAACTGAAACGCGCGGACGGGGTGTTCCGTGACCTTCGGATAAGGATGCTGCGGCATCCGACCCGTCGGCCTATGCCTCTGTCTGCTGAAAAGAGGTGTCTGGATGGGTACTGTTCTTCATGTCTGCATGACTTGCCGCGCGGGCCAGCCCGTGCCCGAGGATGAAACCCGTCCCGGCACCAAGCTTTACGATGCGCTGTTGGCGGAACCACTGCCCCAAGGTGTGACGATCCGCGCGGTCGAGTGTTTGTCGGCCTGCGATCACGGCTGCAGTGTCGCGCTGACGCGGCCCGATGGCTGGTCGTATGTCTATGGCCGCATGACGCCCGACGATGCAGCCGAAATTCTGCGCGGTGCGGCACTTTATGCCGAAACCGAAGACGGGCTGGTGCCGTGGCGCGACCGGCCGGTGATTTTCCGCAAGCAAAGCCTTGCTCGTATACCCAAGATGGAGCCTTGATATGTCCGATCTGACCAAAATTCCCGTCACCGTGATCACCGGATTTCTGGGATCGGGAAAGACAACGCTGATCCGGCATCTGATGATGAACTCGCAGGGCAAGCGTCTGGCCATTCTGGTCAATGAATTCGGTACCGTGGGCGTGGATGGCGATATCCTGAAAGCCTGCGCGGATGATAATTGTCCGGTAGAGAATATCGTCGAGTTGGCCAACGGTTGCATCTGCTGCACCGTGGCCGATGATTTCATCCCCACGATCGAGGCGCTGATGGCGATGCCGCAGCGGCCCGACCATATCATCATCGAGACATCGGGTCTGGCGCTGCCAAAGCCTTTGCTCAAAGCGTTTGACTGGCCCGCTATCCGCTCGAAAATCACGGTGGACGGCGTGATCACGCTGGCCGATGCCGAGGCTGTGGCGGCGGGACGCTTCGCGCCGGATGTGGCGGCAGTAGACGCGCAACGGCTGGCCGATGACAGTCTGGATCACGAAACGCCCTTGTCCGAAGTGTTCGAGGACCAGTTGGCCTGTGCCGATGTGGTGCTGTTGTCCAAAGCCGATCTGGCCGGTGAGGCGGGACTGGCGGCGGCGCGCAAGGTGATCGAGGCCGAAACGCCGCGCAAGCTGCCGATCATTGCCATGACAGACGGGATCATTGATCCGCGTGTGATCCTTGGACTGAATGCCGCTGCGGAAGATGATCTGGATGCGCGTCCCAGCCATCACGACGGGCATGACGATCACGAGCATGAGGATTTCGATTCCATCGTGATCGAGCTGGGTGAGGTCGCGGATATCGACGATCTGGTCGCCCGTGTGCAGCGCTTGTCGCGCGAGCAGGATATTCTGCGGGTGAAGGGCTATATCGCCGTGACCGGCAAGCCGATGCGCCTGCTGCTGCAAGCCGTGGGGGAACGCGTGCGCCACCAGTTCGACCGCCCATGGGGTGACAGCCCGCGCCAGTCGCGTCTTGTGGTGATTGCGGAACATGACAATATTGATGCGTCCGCGATCCACAGTGTTCTGAGGGGCTGAAGTCAGAAAATGCACGTCGTCTTCCGCGAATCCCACGGTCTTGAGGAGGCAGACACCCCGTTCGATCCCGGACAGGACCCTGCCGATCTGGTGGTGCTGTCCTTTTCCGACAGTGATCTGGGGGCATTTGCGGCGGGTTGGCACCGGTCGGCGGGGGCCTTGCCCTCGGTGCGCTTGCAGAACATCGTGGCACTGAAACATCCCGTATCGGTCGATACCTATATCGATAATACGCTGTCAGGCGCAAAGGCGATCCTGATCCGTCTGATCGGGGGCGAGGCCTATTGGCCCTATGGTCTGGCCTCGATTCAGGATCTAGCGCGGCGCAAGGGCATTGCGCTGGCGGTGCTGCCTGCCGACGGGCGACCCGATCCGGCACTGGATGCCTTGTCGACACTGCCGGTATCGACCTTGCGGCGGCTGACCGAGTTGTGCGAGGCGGGTGGCGCTGTAGCCGCGCAGGCGGCGCTGGCGCAGCTCTGCATTGCAGCGGGGCTTTATGCGGGGCCGGTGCCGGGCAACAAGCGCGTGCCGGACATGGGGTTTTACGATCCCGATCAGGGGGTGATTGCCGCCCCGCCTGCGGGCGCGCTCTTTGTGCTGGTCAGCTTTTACCGTTCCTATCTGACGGCTGCGGATACGTCACCGGTGGACGCGCTGATCCGGTCACTGCGCGCGGCCGGCTTTTTGGCTTGCGGCGTATTCGCGCCTTCGCTCAAGGCCGCCGGTTTTTCCGACTGGTTGCGCCCCTGGTTGGAGCAGGCACAACCTGTGGCGATTGTGAATGCTACAGCGTTTTCCGCGCGGGCCGAGGATGGATCAACGCCCTTTGATACAGCTGATTGTCCGGTGTTTCAGGTCGCCCTGTCCACCGCGCGGCGTAAGGATTGGGACGTGTCAGACCGTGGCTTGTCGCCTGCCGATCTGGCGATGCATGTGGTCCTGCCCGAGGTGGACGGGCGCATGTTTGCGGGGCTGGTATCGTTCAAATCGCCCGGAAAGCGCGATCCAGACCTGCAATTCTCGCGCTTTGCGCATCGGGCCGATGTCGCGCGTGTCGATGCTGTGGTGGCCAAGATCAAGGCATGGCACAGTCTGGCCGCGACGCCCGCGCCGCAACGGCGGTTGGCGCTGGTCCTGTCCACCTATCCGGGACGCGCGCATCAGATTGCCCATGCGGTAGGGATGGACGCGCTGGCCTCGACCGAGGCTTTGCTGGGTGATCTGGCGACGCAAAGCTATGACGTCACAGCGGGCGAGGGGCTGGGTGCGGCGCTGATGGGGGCAACACTGGACTGGCCCTTGGCCGATTATTTGTCGGCGCTGGAGGCTTTGCCGCAGGGGTTGCGGGATGATCTGACAGAAGCGTGGGGTGATCCCGCGGCTGATCCGGCCTGCAACGGCGGCGTGTTCCGCTTTGCGGCACTGCACCGGGGCAAGGCGCTGATCGCCCTGCAACCCGAACGCGGCAGTGTGGTGCAGCGCGACGATGATTATCACGACCTGTCCCGCACGCCGCGTCATGGCTATGTCGCCTTCTATCTGTGGCTGCGCGCGCAGGCTCCGCATGCGCTGATCCACATGGGCGCGCATGGCACGCTGGAATGGCTTCCTGGCAAATCCGTAGCCCTGTCCGAGGGGTGCTGGCCCGAGGCGCTGATCGGTACGCTGCCTGTGATCTATCCGTTCATCGTGAACGACCCCGGCGAGGCGGCGCAGGCCAAGCGGCGTATCGGGGCGCTGACGCTGGGCCATCTGCCGCCACCCTTGGCGCAGGCCGAGATTCCGGCTGGAATGCAACGGTTGGAGCGGCTTCTGGACGAGTTTTCCACCGCAGACGGGCTGGACCCTGCGCGGCGAGACCGCCTGATCGTGGATATTTTGTCCGAAGCGCAGGCGTCAGGCGTCGAGGATGATCTGGGCCTGCCAAAAGGGGCCAGCCCCGCCGAGGCCCTGACGCGCATCGACCGTTTTGTCTGCGACATCAAAGAAAGCCAGTATGGCGACGGACTGCATATTCTGGGACGCGGCGCCTGTGGTGATGCGGAACGGGACGGGTTGATCCGTGCATTGGCGGGCAAGCGCGTGGCGGCGGGACCATCCGGCTCACCTGCTAGGGGGCGCTCGGACGTCATACCGACGGGGCGCAATCTTTACGCGGTTGATCCGCGTGCCGTGCCATCACGTGCCGCCCATGCCCAAGGTGTCAAGCTGGCCGAAGAGGTGTTGCGCAAACATTTGCAGGATCACGGTGACTGGCCGCGTGGCTTGGTGATTGATCTGTGGGGCAGTGCCACGATGCGGACAGCGGGCGAGGAATTCGCGATGGCGCTGCATTTGGCGGGGCTGGCCCCTGTCTGGGACACCGGATCGGCGCGGGTCTCGGGGGTTGAGGTGGTGCCGCTGGCGCTGCTGGATCGCCCGCGCATCGACGTGACCTTGCGGGTGTCGGGTCTGTTCCGTGATGTGTTTCCGGGGCTGGCGACACTGTTTGAAACGGGTGCCGCGGCCTTGGCCGAACGGGACGAGGCGGATGATTTCAACCCCTACCGCGCCAAGGCTGCGCGCGTATTCGGCCCCAAACCCGGCCAGTATGGTCTGGGCATGGGGGCCGCGATGGATGATTTCACCGACGCATCGCGCGCTGCAGCGGGCGAGGCATGGCTTGCCGCGTCAAGCTGGGCGATCGGTGTGGACGGGCAATCGCGCGATGACCGTGCAGGGCTTGAGGCGCGGTTGCACGGATCGGACAGTTTCGTGCATGCGCAGGACCTGCCCGAAAGTGATCTGCTGCTGGCGGGTGACTATGCCGCGCATGAGGCGGGGTTTGCTGCAGCCATGGCGCGGATCGGGGCGGCGGCACCCGCGCTTTACCATCTGGACGCCACGCAGCCCGACCGCCCCCGCGCACGCGGCCTGACCGAAGAGATTGCCCGCGTGGTACGGATGCGCGCCAGCAATCCCGCTTGGGCGGATGGCATGATGGCGCATGGTTTCCGCGGTGCCGCCGAAATCACCGCCACGCTGGAAAATATGGCCGCTTTCGCGCATCTGGCGGGCGTCGTGCCGCCGCATCTGTTTGACGCCTATCACGAGGCGACGCTTGGCCGCGATGATCTGGTCAGTTTCATGCACCGCGAAAACCCCGCCGCATTGGCCGCATTGCGCGATATGTTCCAGCGCCTGCGCGATGCGGGGCTGTGGGTCACGCGGCGCAATTCGATTGCGGCCTCTCTGGAGGCGGGTGCATGAGCGGGGCGCAATCCTTTGCCGTGATGGGCTGGTGCCCCGGTGCGCTGCGCCCGATGATGTCGGGCGATGGTCTGGTGGTGCGGGTGCGCCCCCTTGGGGGTCGTCTGAGCGCAGCACAGGCGGCGGGGATCGCTGCGGCGGCGCACGCGCATGGCAACGGGCTGATTGATCTGTCGGCGCGCGGAAATGTGCAGTTGCGCGGTGTGACGCAGACCAGTCATCCGGCCCTGATCGACGATTTGTGCAGGTTGGGCCTGATTGATCCGGATGCTGTGGCCGAAGCCGGGCGCAATGTGCTGGTCACTCCGTTTGCGGATGCGGTCACGGATGATCTGGCGGCGGCTTTGGCTGACGCGCTGCGTGATGCACCGCTACTGCCAGCGAAATTCGGCTTTGCGGTGGATAGCGGGGCGGCCCCCGTGTTGCAGGGCATCGCCGCCGATATCCGGCTGGAGCGGACGTTGGATGGCGGGCTGATCCTGCGCTGCGACGGTGCAGAGCTTGGCGCGCAGGTGACAGTTCATGAGGCTCCGGCGCGGGCGGTTGCTTTGGCGCAATGGTTCGTGGAGGTAGGCGGCGTCAGTGACGGGCGCGGGCGTATGGCGGCGCTGATCCGGCGCGGGACTTTGCCTGTCGGCGCGTTGGCGGGGACAATGCGGCCTGCCAAGGCTTTCGCGGCACCTGCGCCGGGTTTGGTCGCGCAAGGCGCGCTGGTCGGCTTTGCCTTTGGCCAGATGGGGTACCAGACATTGGCAGCACTAGCCGAACTGGGCAATCTGCGCGTCACACCGTGGCGGATGCTGCTGATTGAGGGCGCGCAAACACCTCCTGATTTGCCGGATCTGATTCTGACACCGGATGATCCGCTGCGCCGTGTCGTGGCCTGCACGGGCGCACCGGGGTGTTTGCAGGCGCATGGGCCTGTGCGCGATTTGGCCCGCCGCCTTGCTTCGCAGGTACCGCAGGGGCGCTTGGTGCATGTATCGGGCTGCGCCAAAGGTTGCGCGCATCCTTCGCGGGCCGATATCACTTTGGTCGCATCCCCTCAGGGCTTTGATCTCATCCGTGGGGGTTGCGCGCAGGATGCGCCTGAGGTCAAAGGCCTCAGCGAATCCGCCATCCTTGCAAGAGGTCCGTTCTGATGCCGCATATCTATGAAACCGACGGGGCCGCGATCTATCTGCAATCCTTCGCCACGATCCGCGCCGAGGCGGATCTGGCGCGGTTTTCGCCGGAAGAGGAGATTGTGACCGTCCGCATGATCCACGCCGCAGGGATGGTCGGACTGGAGCAGTTTGTCCAGTTCACCCCCGGCATGGCCATTGCAGCGCGTGCAGCGCTGGAAGCAGGCGCGCCGATCCTGTGCGACGCCCATATGGTCAGCGAAGGCATCACGCGCACGCGGCTGCCTGCCGATAACCGGGTGATCTGTACGCTGCGCGATCCCTCCGTGCCTGCGCTGGCGGCCAAAATGGGCACAACGCGATCAGCGGCGGCGCTGGAGTTGTGGCGGCCCGATCTGGCGGGCGCTGTGGTGGCGATCGGCAATGCGCCGACAGCGTTGTTCCACCTGCTCAATATGCTGGAAGACCCCGATTGCCCGCGCCCCGCCGCGATCATCGGCTGTCCGGTGGGCTTTATCGGGGCGGCGGAATCCAAGGCGGCGCTGATGGCGGCCCCGCCTGTGCCTGCCGTGGTTGTTGCAGGGCGGCTGGGCGGATCGGCCATCACGGTGGCGGCAGTCAACGCATTGGCAAGTCGCAAGGAATGACGATGGGCCGGATCATTTGCGCCGGGCTTGGACCCGGTGATCCCGATCTGATGTCGGTCCGGTCGGATCGCGCGATCCGTGCCGGTCGCCATATCGCCTATTTCCGCAAGGCCGGTCGTCCCGGTCAGGCGCGCCGGATTGTCGATGGGATGCTGGCCCCCGATGTGACCGAATATCCAATGGAATACCCCGTCACGACCGAACTGCCGTTTGACAGCCCAGACTATATCCGCCTGCTTTCAGCCTTCTATGACGATTGGGCGGCACGGTTGCGGGATATGGTGGCCGAAGGGACCGAGATCGTTGTTCTGTGCGAGGGTGATCCGTTCTTTTACGGATCTTTCATGCATCTTTATACGCGTCTGAAAGATCATGTGCCGATTGACGTGATCCCCGCCATTCCCGGTATGGTCGGATGCTGGAATGCCACGGGCACGCCGATCACATGGGGCGATGATGTGCTGACCGTGTTGATGGGCACGCTGCCCGAGGATGATCTGGTCCGCCATATGCAGGCCGCCGATGCGCTGGCGATCATGAAGACTGGCCGCAATCTGCCGCGTGTGCGCCGCGCGCTGGCTGCTGCCGGACGGCTGCAGGATGCATGGTTGATCGAGCGTGGCACCATGCCCGGCCAGCGTATCGCCAGACTGTCCGAGGTGGATGCCGCCGATTGTCCCTATTTCGCGATTGTGCTGGTGCATGGCCAAGGCCGCCGTCCGGTGGCAGGTGGCCCCGAATGACCGGCTGGGTTACTGTCGCAGGGCTTGGGCCGGGGGATGAAGCGCTTGTCACACCCGAGGTGACAGCGGCACTGGCCGAAGCGACGGATGTAGTGGGCTATATCCCCTATGTGGCGCGGGTGGCCCCGCGCGATGGCCTGACCCTGCACCCGTCTGACAACCGGGTCGAGTTGGACCGCGCGGAACTGGCGTTGCGGCTCGCGGCGCAGGGGCGGCGCGTGGTGATCGTATCCTCGGGTGATCCGGGCGTGTTCGCCATGGCCTCGGCCCTGTTCGAAAGCCTTGACGCGTGGCCCGCATATCAGGACACGGACATACGTATCCTGCCCGGCATAACCGCGATGCTGGCTGCGGCTGCGCGGGCTGGCGCGCCTTTGGGCCATGATTTCTGCGCGATCAACCTCAGCGACAACCTCAAGCCATTTGCACAAGTCGAACGGCGGTTGCGCCATGCCGCGCAGGGTGGCTTTGCGATGGCGTTCTATAATCCGCGCTCCAAATCCCGCCCGCACCAGTTTGCCCGCGTACTGGACATCCTGCGCGAGGAATGCGAGCCCGCACGCCTGATCCTGTTTGCCCGCGCCGTAAGCACACCCGAGGAGGCGCTGAACACCGTGACACTGGCCGAGGCCACGCCCGAAATGGCTGATATGCGTACCGTTGTAATCGTCGGCAACGAGGCAACGCGGCGGGTGGGCCGCTGGCTTTATACGCCGCGTTCGGTGGCCTGATGATCCAGCCAAACCATAACCTCGGCCACGCTACCAGCCACGCGGCGCGCGGGCAGGGCGGGTCGGTCGATCAGGATCACTGGCAGGTGCAGATCACGCGCCGCGGTCAGCTTGGCTTGCGCGCCCGTGCCGCCAGCGTTCTTGGCCACGATATGGGTGATGGCATGCGATTGCATCAGTGCTTTGTCGCCCGTCACGTCAAACGGGCCGCGCGCGATCACTATATGCGCCTGTGGCAAGGGAACCGGACCGGGGTCAACCAAGCGCAACAGATAGCGGTGCTGCGGCTTGGTGGCGAAGGCGTCAAGATTCTGCTTGCCGATGGCCAGAAACACCTGTGCGGGTTGGTCGGGCAGGGCATCGACCGCTCCCGCAATATCACCAACATGGGTCCAGTTGTCGCCCGCCTGCGCCTGCCATGCGGGGCGTTCCAGCGCGATCAGCGGCGTGCCTGTCTGCGCGCAGGCGTCCACCGCATTACGGCTCATCTGGGCGGCGAAGGGATGCGTTGCATCCACGACATGGGTGATCGCGTGATCCACGATGTAGCGCGCCAGACCTGCGACACCGCCAAAGCCGCCGATCCGCGTCGGCAGGGGTTGGCTGACCGGCGCATCAGTGCGGCCAGCATAGGAAAAGACGGCACCGCGTCCTTCATCCGCCAAGCGCCGCGCCAGTGCGCTGGCCTCGGTCGTGCCGCCGAGCAGAAGGATGCGTGTCATGGCTGAGCCTTGGTTGTCGGTCATCGGATTCGGGGAAGATGGACTGGCGGGCCTTGGCAGCGCAAGCCGTAGCGCACTGGATCAGGCGGAAATCGTCTTTGGCGGGCCGCGTCATCTGGCCTTGGCGGATGTCGGGGCCAAGGGGCAGGCATGGCCTGTGCCGTTTGATCTGGCCCCGTTGGTGGCGCTGCGGGGGCGTCATGTGGCGATGCTGGTCTCGGGCGATCCGTTCTGGTTCGGTGCGGGCGGGTCCGTCGCAGCGCATCTAGCCCCGCAGGAATGGCGCGCCTATCCGGTGGCGGGCACATTCTCGATACTGGCGGCAAGGCTGGGCTGGCGGCTGGAGGATGTGATCTGCCTTGGCCTGCATGCCGCCCCTTTTACGCGGTTGCGGCCCGTTCTGGCACGCGGTGTGCGGGTGATCTGCACGCTGCGCGACGCGGCGGCTGTGGCGGAACTGGCCGTGTGGCTGAACGCCAACGGATTTGCCCAGACGCGGATCACGCTCGGCGAGGCGCTGGGAGGGCCGCGCGAACGGTTGCGCGAGGGCACGCATTGGGCCGATATAGCCGCCCCCGTCGCCGTGGCGCTGGATGGGGCCGATCTGCCGCGCGATGCGGGTCTGTCGCGCGCCGCCGGTCTGCCAGACGCCTTGTTCCAGCATGACGGACAGATCACCAAACGTCCCGTGCGTGCGCTGACCCTGTCGGCGCTTGCCCCCAAAGCCTACGAGCGGTTGTGGGATATCGGCGGCGGGTCAGGCTCGGTCTCGGTCGAATGGTGCCTTGCGGGTGGGGTTGCGATGTCGGTCGAGGCAAAGCCCGCGCGGGCCGCGAATATCCGCGCCAATGCCGAAAACTTTGGTCTGGCGCATCGCCTGACGGTGATTGAAGCGCGTGCACCCAAAGGGCTTGCCGGATTGCCAGCCCCTGATGCAGTGTTTGTCGGCGGCGGCGGGGATGCGGCCCTTTATGCCGCGCTCTGGCCCATGTTGCCGCAGGGGTGTCGTTTGGTAGCGAACGGTGTGACCTTGGAAACCGAGGCGGTGCTGGCCGAATGTCACGCCCGTTACGGCGGACAGTTGCTGCGGATCGATCTGGCCGAGGCGTCGCCTTTGGGTGGCTTTCGCGGCTGGTCTGCCGCGCGCCCTGTGGTGCAATGGAGTGTGGTACGGTGAAAGTTGCAGGTTTGGGTTTCCGGTCAGGCGCAACGCTGGAGGCGTTGCGCGAGGTTTTACATCTGGCCGAGGCGCAGGGTGGCCCTGTCGATGCGCTGGCCTGCCTGCCCGCCAAGGCCTGTGCATCTGCCTTGCAGCGATTGGCGACGGAACGTGGCGTGCCAGTGCTTGCCGTTAGCGTCGAAGGTGTGGCAACACCGACGCAATCGGCACGGATCATGGCCATGCACGGGACCGGTTCGGTCGCCGAGGCAGCAGCGCTGGTGGCGGCCGGGGGGCGGGCAAGACTTATCGTGGCGCGGCTGTCCGCGCCGGATGGTATGGCAACCTGTGCCATGGCCATATCTGAAGGAGACATGGAATGACGGTTCACTTCATCGGTGCAGGTCCGGGGGCGGCTGATCTGATCACGCTGCGCGGGCGTGATCTGATCGCGGCCTGTCCGGTCTGTCTCTATGCTGGCAGTCTGGTGCCGGAGGCACTGTTGAGCCATTGCCCTGCGGGGGCACGGATCGTGAATACTGCCTCGATGTCGCTGGACGAGATCATGGCCGAGATTGTCAGCGCACAAGAGGCAGGCCATGACGTGGCGCGGCTGCATTCGGGCGATTTGTCGATCTGGTCGGCCATGGGCGAGCAGTTGCGGCGCTTGCGCGCTTTGGGTATCGCCTATGACGTAACGCCGGGCGTGCCATCCTTTGCCGCTGCTGCGGCGGCGTTGGGGGCGGAGCTGACCCTGCCCGGAGTGGCGCAATCGGTGATCCTGACGCGCACCTCGGGGCGGGCGACGGCCATGCCGGAGGGTGAGAGCCTTGAGAATTTCGCCCGCACGGGTGCGACGCTGGCGCTGCATCTGTCGGTGCATCTGCTGACCGAGGTGACGGCACGCCTGAGCCCCTATTATGGCGTGGATTGCCCTGTCGCGGTTGTTTTCCGCGCAAGCTGGCCCGACCAGCGGATCATCCGCGCAACGCTGGCCACGCTGGACCCTGCCATCGGCGAAGGCGAACGCACGGCCCTGATCCTTGTCGGTCAGGCACTGGGTGCCGAGGATTTTGACGAAAGCAGGCTTTATGCCGGTGATTACGACCGCCGCTATCGTCCCGTCGGTACCAACCCCCGCTTCCCGGACAGCCTATGATTCCCCCCGGCTTCCTGATTTCCGCGCCAGCATCGGGCACCGGCAAAACCACAGTGACGCTGGGGTTGATCGCGGCGTTTAGGGCTGCCGGTCTGGTGGTGCAGCCCTTCAAATGCGGCCCCGATTATATTGATCCTGCTTTCCATGCCGCAGCGGCGGGGCGGGTGTCGGTCAATCTGGACAGCTGGTCGATGACACAGGGGCGGATCAACAGCCTTACAGCCCATGCAGCGGGGGCCGATCTGGTCATCGCCGAAGGTGCGATGGGCCTGTTTGATGGCGTGGCCCGGCCCGGCGAGACAGGCAACGGTGCCAGCGCAGATGTGGCAGCGATGATGGGCTGGCCGGTGATCGTGGTGCTGGACGTGTCGGGTCAGGCGCAGACAGCGGCTGCCGTGGCCCTGGGGATGGCGCAGTTCCGCAAGGGGCTGAACGTGGCAGGCGTGATCCTGAACAAAGTCGCATCCCCGCGCCACGAAGCGTTGATCCGTGTGGGCATGGAGACGGCAGGCCTGCGTGTGTTGGGCGCATTGCCGCGCAATGCCGGGATCGCCTTGCCAGAACGCCATCTGGGACTGGTACAGGCCGAGGAATTGCCCAGGCTTCAGGCGATACTGGCCGAGGCTGCGGCTTTTGTGCGCGCGCATTGCGATCTGGACGCGATCCGCGCGGTCGCCGCGATGAACGACAGGGCTGCAGGGCAGGTCACCGTCACGCCAGCGCCGGGCGAGCGGATCGCACTTGCGCGGGATAAGGCGTTTTCCTTTGTCTATCCGCATCTTTTGGCGGATTGGCGCGCGCAGGGTGCGACGATCCTGCCATTCTCGCCGCTGGCGGACGAGGCGCCGGACCCTTCGGCCACTGTATGCTGGCTGCCGGGGGGCTATCCCGAACTGCATGCCGGACAGTTGGCCGGATGCGAGACCTTCCGCGACGGGCTGACAAGCTTTGCACAGACGCGCCCCGTGCATGGCGAATGCGGGGGCTACATGGCTTTGGGGCAGGGTCTGGTTGCAGCCGATGGCACACGCCACCGGATGGCGGGGCTTTTGGGGCTGGAAACCAGTTTCGCCAAGCGTCGGATGCATCTGGGCTACCGCCTTGCACAGCCCCATCGCCCCTTGCCGGGGATGGATCAGGCGACAGCGTTGCGCGGGCACGAGTTCCATTACGCGACGATCCTGTCACAACCCGATGCGCCTTTGGCCCAAGTGATGGATGCCAACGGGCAGGAAGTTGCGGAAACAGGCTCTTACCGCGACGGCGCGCAGGGCGGGCGGGTCAGCGGCACATTCTTTCATCTGATTGCGCCTGCGACCCTGACGGATGGACCCCTTTCATGACAGGATATGTCTCTTTCGTGTCGTCAGGCCCCGGCGATCCAGAGCTTTTGACCCTCAAGGCGGTCAACCGTCTGGGCGGCGCAGATATCATCCTGTTCGACGATCTGTCATCGGGGCCGATTTTAACCCACGCGGGACCGCAGGCCGAATTGATCGCCGTGGGCAAGCGCGCAGGCCGTCCGTCACCCAAGCAAGACCACGTGAGCCGCCTGCTGGTGGATCACGCCATGACGGGGGCAAAGGTCGTAAGGCTGAAATCCGGCGATAGCGGGATATTCGGGCGGCTTGAGGAAGAGATCGCAGCGCTGATCGCCGCTGGCATCCCCTACGAGATCATTCCCGGTGTGCCCTCGGCCTGCGCAGCGGCGGCGGCGGCGGGTATTCCACTGACGCGGCGTCTGACAGCGCGGCGGGTGCAGTTCATCACAGGCGCGGATGTGACAGGGCAACTGCCCGAAGGGTTGAACTGGGCGGCATTGGCCGATCCGCTGGCCACGACCGTCGTGTTCATGGGCAAACGCACCTTTCCGGCGCTGGTGGCCGATCTGGTCGCGCATGGTCTGCCCGACACCACGCCCGCGCTGCTGGCCGAGGCGGTCGGCCATCCGCATCAACGCCTGCATCGCAGCACGATTGCGGAACTGGCGGCCAGTCTGGCAGAGGTACGCAGCGATCATCCCGCGCTGATCCTTTATGGTCCTTTGACCGAATTCTGAAGACTGAGTGTTTTCGGGCGTCCATGTGTCGCAAGCAGGCTTGACCGTTGGACCAGTTAGGCGCACAAGAAAAGATGCAAAGGTGCTCCGAACCGGAAACGCGAGGGGCTGAAACGGGAATGAGGAAGGGCGGACCAAATCGCGGCGTCCCTACCTCAGCCGCCCCCGCGACTGTCAGCGGAGAGCGGCCATCCAAAATGCCACTGGCCAATCACCGGGCCGGGAAGGTGGATGGTCGTGTCGACCCGCAAGCCAGGAGACCGGCCTTGCCAAATGTAACCCATCAGCCGTCGGGTGTGACGGCAAGGAGACCACTATGCATATCGAACCGGGCCTCGTTGATCAGGCAAAAATCTCTCTCAGCTACGCGACCGCCGCTGCCGCAGGGGCCACTGGCCTGTGGTATGCGCGCCACGCCATCATGGAGCTGGGCTCTGTCTCGCTGGTGATCCGCAGCGTACTTGCTGGCGTGCTGACCTTCTTCTTCTTCGAGGTGCTGCCGACCTTCCCCGTCGGCGTATCCGAGGTGCATTTCATCCTAGGATCGACCCTGTTTCTGATCCTCGGCGCAGGGCCTTCCGCGATCGGTCTTGTTCTGGGCCTGCTGATCCAGGGCCTGTTCTTCTCGCCCTCCGACATGCCCCAATTCGCGATGAACATGACCACGCTGCTGGTGCCCATGTTTGCGCTGACCGCTCTGGTGCGCCGCATCATTGCGCCAAAGACAGCCTATGTTGACCTGAAATACAGCCAGGTTCTGGCACTGTCGGCCTGCTATCAGGGTGGCGTTGTTGCTTGGGTGGCTTTCTGGGCAATCTACGGCATGGGCAGCGAGGCACTGGCACCGGTTGCAACCTTTGCGATGGCATACATGGTTGTGATCGTTCTCGAGCCGCTGGTTGATCTGGCCGTTCTGGCTGGCGCCAAGGCGCTGCGCGGCAAGACATCGCTGGCATTTGTCACACCGCGCCTTTACAGCGCATCCTGACCGGACCAGACTGACGGATATGGCGCGGTCCCCAAGGGGATCGCGCCTTTTCTTTGCGACGAGGTGAGGATGATCACGCTATCCCTGATCGGCATCGGCACCGGCAATCCCGATCATGTCACAGCGCAAGCGGTGAAGGCCATGAATGCGGCCGATCTGATCCTCATTCCGCTCAAGGGCGAGGACAAGGCCGATCTGGCTGGGCTGCGGCAGGCGATCTGCGAAAGCTGCATCACCAATCCTGCCACGCGGATCGTAGGGTTCGATCTGCCTTTGCGCGACCCGGCAACACGCGACTATCTGACCCGCGTGAACGATTGGCACGATACCATTGCGGCGGTCTGGCGCGACCGGATCACCGCGCATCTGGACCAAGGCGGCGGGCCGCATGTGGCCCTGCTGGTTTGGGGTGATCCCTCGCTCTATGACAGCACCTTGCGGATCGCCGCGCGTGTGGGCCGCGACGTGCCGCTGTCGCTGGAGGTTATCCCCGGTCTCACCTCGATCCAGGTTCTGTGTGCGTCCCATGCGATCCCGCTGAACGATCTGGGTGCGCCCGTGATGATCACCACAGGGCGCAAACTGCGCGATGGCGGTTGGCCTGACGGTGCAGACACCGTTGTGGTGATGCTGGACAGCGGCGGTGCGTTCGAGGTGCTTGCGCCGCAGGATTTCCACATCTGGTGGGGCGGTTATGTCGGTATGCAGAACGAAGTTCTGCTGTCCGGTCCGCTGGCGGATGTTGCGGCGCAGATTGTCCAGACCCGCGCTCGCGCCAAGGCCGATCACGGCTGGATCATGGATATCTACCTGCTCCGCAGGATCAAGGAGGGCGAGAATGCCGCGCATCATCCGTAATCCGGTGGCGTCATGACGCCCGCCGCCCGCGTTGCCGCCGCGATCGAGGTGCTGGACCAGATCCTTGACGGGATGCCAGCCGAGAAGGCCATGACCGGCTGGGCGCGGCGCAGCCGTTTCGCCGGATCTGGTGACCGCGCCGCGCTGCGTGATCTGGTCTTTGACGCCTTGCGGCGCAAGCGCTCGTTGGCGGCACTGGGCGGGGCCATGACGGGGCGCGGGTTGATGCTGGGCCTGCTGCGCGCCGAAGGTCGCGCGTCAGACGACGTCTTTACCGGACAAGGCCACGCACCCGTCCCACTTGAACCGGCCGAGCAAGCAGCTGGGCGGATGCCCGAACCGGGACCGGAGGCCAGCGATATGCCCGACTGGCTCTGGCCACATTTCACCGGCAGTCTAGGTGCCAAGGCCGAGGACGTTGCTCGCATCCTTCAGACCCGTGGGCCGGTCATGCTGCGGGTAAACTTGCGCAAAGCCAGCCTTGCGACAGCGCAGTCCGCGCTTGCGGATGAGGGGATCGCGGTGCAGCCGGATGCGATTGCCAGCACCGCGATGCTTGTGCAAACAGGGGCGCGCAAGCTGGCGCAGACGCAGGCCTATCTGACAGGTCTGGTCGAGTTGCAAGATGGCTCCAGCCAGGCTGTCATGGATGAACTTGATCTGCCATCCGTTGGAAATATAATGGATTTCTGCGCTGGTGGCGGCGGCAAGGCGCTGGCTATGGCGGCACGATCAAACGCGCGGATACGCGCGCATGATCTGCAAGCATCCCGGATGAAGGACCTGCCCGCGCGGGCCGAACGGGCCGGGGTGCAGATCGGCATCGTCGATTCCGGTGAACTTGCGGACCATGCCCCTTTTGATCTGGTGCTTTGTGACGCGCCCTGCAGCGGATCGGGTGCGTGGCGGCGCGCGCCCGAGGCAAAATGGGCGCTGAACGCAGAGCGTCTGGAAGAACTGACGCATATTCAGGACGGCATACTGGATCAGGCCGCAACACTTGTGGCGGCTGACGGATGTCTGGCCTATGCCACCTGTTCGGTGCTTGAGATCGAGAACGAAGCGCGGCAGGCCGCTTTTCTGGCACGCCATCCGGACTGGCAGTGCATATCGGCACGCCGTTGGGACCCCTGCGCATCTGGTGACGGTTTTTTCTTGGCCCAATTCCGGCGACGGACGGCGGATCATTCCGAAAATTAAGCGCAGGTTAAGGTTTGATCTGCCATCCTGAACACAGGCGAATCGCAAGACGGGTCCTGGTGGTGTGCAGAGTTCTTTGGTGTTGAGCGGATCATTCGCGCGGGTCTCTGACCGGATCGCGCGCCGGACGTCCGTTTTACTGGCCCTGGCCATGATTGGTGTCGTGACGTCGGTACTGGTCGATGACCCGTGGATGTCCATGGCAATGACTGCATCCGCATCGGTTCTGGCCGCAACGCTGGGGCTATGCTGGTTGGGTCGCGGCATTGCGCGCTGGTCGCGAACACAGCGCATGGCAACGATTCGCGAGTCTGTGGCGCGGGATATGATCCCTTCTGTGATCACCGATCCTGAGGGAGAGGTGCAGTATTGCAATGGTGCCGCGGCGATACGCTTCGGGACGGGTATAGGGATGACGCTGTCCGGCTTACTGAAAGGCACGCTGGCCAATCCGCAACCGCTTGTGGCGCGATTGCAGGCCAAAGCCATGACCAGCGGTGCGGCGACCGAGGATGTGGTCAGGCGCACGGGACACGTGCGGGTGGCTTTGACGGGGTTGGGCGGGCAAGGCTTTCTGTGGCGGATAGAGGATATTGTTGCGCGCCCCATGGCGGGCATAGCGGGGCAAGGGGCCGCGCTGTGCATGCTGACGGTCGGGCGCGGCGGCACCATTTTGTCTATGAATAACGCGGCCCGCCTTCTGATTGGCACGCGCTGCACATCACTGGACCGGATCTGCGCCGATCTGCCCTTCCGGCAGGGCCAGATTCACCGGATCAGGACAGCCAAGGGGCAGACCCCCTGTCTGGTTGTTGAATCCGAAACACTTGCCGGGCGGCGCGAGGTTTATCTGCTGCCTATGCCCAACGCGCCATCCCGACAAAGCGGCGTATCCACCGACCTGAGCGAAGGTTGGCGGTTTTTCGACGCACTGCCGGTTCCTTTGCTGAAACTTGACCCCTCGGGCGCGGTACTTCTGTCCAACCTTCCGGCACGCGAATTGCTGGGGATCCATGACACGACCCCGCAGCGCCTGTCCGATCTGATGGAAGGTCTGGGCCGGTCCATCAGCGACTGGCTGGCCGAAGCCGCCGCAGGTCGCGCCACCCCGCATTCCGAATTTCTGCGCCTCAGCCGCACTGATAGTGAGATGTTTGTGCAGGTCACACTGAACAAGGTGCATGACCTCGGCCAACCCGCCCTGATTGCCGTGCTCAGTGACGCGACCGAACTTAAAACCCTTGAGGCCCAATTCGTCCAAAGCCAGAAAATGCAGGCCATCGGCGAACTGGCAGGCGGGGTTGCGCATGATTTCAACAATCTTTTGACAGCGATTTCAGGACATTGCGACTTGCTTTTGCTGCGTCATGATCAATGCGATCCCGATTTTGGCGATTTGGTGCAGATCCATCAGAACGCCAACAGGGCCGCGGCATTGGTGGGCCAGCTTCTGGCGTTCTTCCGCCAACAAACCCTGCGACCCGAGGTTCTGGACCTGCGCGACACGCTGTCTGATCTGACGCATCTGTTGAATCGTCTGGTGGGCGAGAAAATTACCCTCACGCTGACCCATGCCCCGGTGCAACAGGCCATCCGTGCCGACAAGCGCCAGCTTGAGCAGGTCTTGATGAACCTTGTGGTCAATGCCCGCGATGCCATGCCGCAGGGGGGCGAGATCCGGATCGAAACCGAGGGGGTGTTGTTGCGCGAACCGCTTGAACGGGATCGTGTGACATTGCCGCCCGGGGCTTATGTCTCGGTCAAGGTATCCGATCACGGTCACGGGATTCCGGCGGATAAACTGCAAAAGGTGTTCGAGCCTTTCTACACCACCAAACGGACCGGCGAGGGGACAGGCTTGGGCCTGTCGACCGCTTACGGAATCGTCAAGCAAAGCGTTGGCTATATCTTTGTGGACAGCGTTGTCGGGCAGGGAACCTGTTTCACGTTGTTGTTTCCGGGGCATGATCTTGTCACGCTGCCGGTCCAGCAAACCCTTGCGCCAGAGCCATTCGTCAGCACATCACGCTACGGCGATGGTGTTGTCCTGCTGGTCGAGGATGAAGCGCCGGTACGTGCCTTTGCCTCCCGCGCGCTGCGCCTCAGGGGATATACCGTGATCGAGGCGGATTCGGCCGAACAGGCCCTCAAGACGCTGGAAGACCCTGACCTGAGCATTGATATCTTCGTCACCGATGTGATCATGCCCGGTATGGACGGCCCAAGCTGGGTGCGTGAGGCGCTAAAGCGGCGCCCCGGCGTCCGGGTGGTGTTCGTGTCCGGCTACGCCGAGGAATCGTTCGGCGACGCGCAGGCGCGCATTCCGAACTCGGTGTTTTTACCCAAGCCATTCTCGCTCAATGATCTGACCGAGACTGTCAAAGGACAGCTTCACTGATGGATCGGCCTGCATGTGATTTAGGCTCCGCGCAAGGGGATGCCGTCCCACAGCGCGAATTCCTTGGCGCATTTTTTCCTCAGCCGGCGCTCGACCTGCGGCGACAGGGCAAGCGTCATCTCGGGCGAGACATTGCTGCGTGGCAAGGTAATCGTCATTTCCAACCGTTCTTCAAGAAAGCGCAAAAGCCCTGCCTGATCCTCGTACCGGAACAGGTGATCCACCGCCGTCCCGTTGGGGCGCGGTTCCAGAAAGGTCGCCTGGCTGCCAACATTGGCGAATCCTTGCGGTTCGTCTTGCAGATATGCGGTGACAAAATCGTCAAAACTGACGTCAAACGTCGCGTTGGGCTTGCCCTGCATGAAGGGTCTGCGCCGGAAACGGTACCAACTGCCCAACCAGCTTATCGGCTCGCGCATGACCGCCAGCGTTTCCATGTCGTCGGTTTTGCAGGCCTTCTCGAACATCGGGCGAAAGAAACGGTTATAGCGGTAAACCGGTGCATGTTTCAGCTCAGGCGGGTCCAGCACCGCGATTGCGGCATGCGGCGCCAGCGCCTCCTCCCAGGCAGTTGTGCCGGTTTTGGGTACCGACAGAAAAACCAGACGTTGCTTCCAGAAGACCAGCATTCCACCTCACACTGCACGTGACCGCACTTTTCCATCACCCATAAACACCTCCTTAACCTGTTTAGGCAAGAGTGGTGACAGAAAGAAATAACTTGAAATGTTCCTGTTTTGATCTCATAACCATCACAAGAACAAGACATGAACACAGGCAATCATTGCCGCCCGGGACCGGGTGTGGAATAAGGGGTCAGAACAATGGCAACGGCAGATCTTCTTTCAATGGATAACAAGAAAAACGCAGATAAGCAGAAGGCGCTGGACAGTGCCCTGGCACAGATTGAACGGCAGTTCGGCAAAGGCTCGATCATGAAGCTTGGCGGTGCAAACGTCATGCGCGATATCGAAGCGACGTCGACAGGTTCATTGGGGCTGGATATCGCTTTGGGAATCGGTGGCTTGCCCAAGGGCCGTATCATCGAGGTGTATGGCCCTGAAAGTTCGGGCAAAACGACGCTGACCCTGCATTGCGTGGCGGAAGAGCAGAAAAAAGGTGGCATTTGCGCCTTTGTCGATGCCGAACACGCGCTTGATCCGCAATATGCCAAGAAACTTGGCGTGAATCTGGAAGAATTGCTGATCAGCCAGCCTGACACAGGCGAACAGGCGCTCGAGATTGTGGATACGCTGGTGCGCTCGGGCGCTGTCAGCATGATTGTGATCGACAGTGTCGCGGCCCTGACCCCGAAAAGCGAGCTTGAGGGCGATATGGGCGACAGCAGCGTCGGCGTTCAGGCCCGCCTGATGAGCCAGGCGATGCGCAAGCTGACCGGATCGATCAGCCGTTCCAACTGCATGGTGATCTTCATCAACCAGATCCGGATGAAGATCGGCGTGATGTTCGGCAGTCCTGAAACCACAACCGGCGGCAATGCGCTCAAGTTCTACAGCTCGGTGCGTCTGGATATCCGCCGGATCGGCGCCATCAAGGACCGGGACGAGGTTGTCGGCAACGCCACCCGCGTCAAGGTGGTCAAGAACAAGGTCGCGCCGCCCTTCAAACAGGTTGAATTCGACATCATGTATGGTGAAGGCATCTCCAAGACGGGGGAATTGCTGGATCTGGGTGTGAAGGCCGGTGTGGTTGAAAAATCCGGCGCATGGTTCAGCTATGGTGACGAGCGGATGGGGCAGGGGCGCGAAAATTCCAAGCAGTTCTTGAAGGACAACCCCAAGATCGCGCTGGAGATCGAAGACAAGATCCGCGCGTCGCATGGTCTGGATTTCCCTATGGGCTCTGAAAGCGGCGACGATCCAGAAGTTCTGGAAGCCTGATACGGTTTCATGACGATAGAAGGCCCGCCCGACAGGACGGGCCTTTTGCATTTGCGCCATGCGCGACATGATGCACCTGTGGACAGGGGCGCGCCTGACCGTTACATCAGCGCAAACCCTTGAACCCGCCGGAAAGTCCACTCATGCCCACGCTGAACGATATCCGATCCACTTTTCTGTCCTATTTTGCCAAACAGGGGCATGAGGTTCTTCCCTCAAGCCCGCTGGTGCCGCGCAATGATCCGACCTTGATGTTTGCCAATTCGGGGATGGTGCAGTTCAAAAACCTGTTCACCGGGGTCGAGCATCGCGATTACACCCGCGCCACCACCGCACAGAAATGCGTGCGGGCGGGCGGCAAGCATAACGATCTGGACAATGTCGGTTATACCGCGCGTCATCACACGTTTTTCGAGATGCTGGGCAATTTCAGCTTCGGCGATTATTTCAAATCCGAGGCGATCCCCTTCGCATGGGAATTGCTGACCAAGGAATTCGACATTCCCAAAGACCGTTTGCTGGTGACCGTCTATCATACCGATGACGAGGCCGCGAATATCTGGAAGAAAGTGGCGGGTCTGTCCGATGATCGCATCATCCGCATTCCCACGAACGACAATTTCTGGATGATGGGCCCGACCGGTCCTTGCGGTCCTTGCACCGAGATTTTCTTTGATCATGGCGACCATATCTGGGGTGGCCCTCCGGGGAGCCCGGATGAGGATGGTGACCGTTTTGTCGAGATATGGAACCTCGTGTTCATGCAATACGAGCAATTCGAGGATGGTAGCCGCCGCGAGTTGGCCGCACAATCCATCGACACCGGCATGGGGATCGAGCGGGTGGCCGCGCTGTTGCAAGGCACCAATGACAACTACGCCACCGATCTGATCCGCAGCCTGATCGAGGCGAGCGCGCATGCCACCTCGACCGATCCGGACGGGCCAGGCAAGACGCATCACCGAGTGATTGCGGATCATTTGCGCTCGACCTCGTTCCTGATCGCGGATGGAGTCATGCCCGCCAATGACGGGCGCGGCTATGTGTTGCGGCGGATCATGCGGCGCGCGATGCGCCACGCGCATCTTCTGGGGGCCAAAGACCCGGTGATGCACCAGTTGGTGCCAGCGCTGGTGCGCCAGATGGGGGCGGCTTATCCCGAACTCGGCCGCGCGCAGGCCTTGATCGAAGAGACGCTGCGGTTGGAGGAAACGCGTTTCAAGCAGACGCTGGATCGTGGTTTGCGGCTGCTGGATGACGAGTTAGCCGGTCTGCCCGAGGATGCGGCTTTGCCCGGCGAGGCGGCGTTCAAGCTCTATGACACGTTCGGCTTCCCGCTGGATCTGACGCAGGACGCTTTGCGCGAAAAGGGTCGCAGCGTGGATACGGCCGGATTTGAGACGGCGATGCAGGCGCAAAAGGCCAAGGCGCGCGCGGCATGGTCGGGCAGCGGCGAGGCGGCGGATGCCGCGATTTGGTTCGATCTTGCCGACGCGCATGGCGCGACGGATTTCCTGGGCTACGACACGGAAAATGCAGAAGGTCAGGTAATGGCGCTTGTGCGCGACGGGGCGTCCATCCCCTCGGCCAAGGCAGGGGAAACCGTGCAAATCGTCATGAACCAGACGCCTTTTTATGCTGAAAGTGGCGGTCAGGTTGGCGATACAGGCTATTTGCGCGGCAATGGCGTTGTCGTCAGGATCACGGATACGCGCAAATCTGCGGGTGTTTTCATCCATGTCGCAGAGGTTGTCGAGGGCGAGATTGCCGTGGGCGGCCATGGTGCGCTGGAGGTGGATCATGCACGTCGTTCTGCAATCCGGGCGCATCATTCGGCGACGCACCTGCTGCACGAGGCACTGCGCGAGACGCTGGGTGATCACGTCGCACAGCGCGGATCTCTGAACGCGCCGGACCGGTTGCGCTTTGATTTCAGCCATTCCAAGGCTTTGTCAGCTGCGGAACTGGCCCATGTCAGCACGCAGGTCAACGCCTTCATCCGCCAAAACAACACGGTCGAGACGCGGATCATGACACCAGACGATGCCCGCGCCATCGGGGCGCAGGCCCTTTTCGGAGAGAAATATGGCGACGAGGTGCGCGTCGTGTCGATGGGACGCGCCGACACCGGCAAGGGCCATGACGGCAAGACATGGTCGATCGAGCTTTGTGGGGGCACCCATGTCGCGCGCGCCGGTGATATCGGTGTCTGTGTGATCCTTGGTGACAGCGCCTCAAGCGCAGGTGTGCGGCGGATCGAGGCGCTGACAGGCGAAGCGGCGGTGGCCCATATCCGTGTCGAACAACAGCGGTTGGCGCAAGTCAGCGAAACCCTTAAGGCGCAACCGGCCGATCTGGCGGATCGTTTGCGTGCCCTTCTGGACGAGCGGCGCGCCCTGTCCAACGAGGTCGCACAGCTACGGCGCGAACTGGCGATGTCGGGCGGTGCGGGGCAATCTGCAGCACAAGAGATAAAGGATATCAACGGAGTACGCTTCATTGCTCAGGTGATGTCGGGCGTGTCTGGCAAGGATTTGCCCGCGCTGGTGGACGAGCATAAGCAGCGTCTGGGATCCGGTGCCGTGCTGTTGATCGCGGATGCAGACGGTAAGGCAGCGGTTGCCGCTGGTGTGACGGCGGATCTGACGGACCGTCTGTCTGCCGTTGATATGGTACGCGCGGCTGTGCCCGAACTGGGCGGCAAGGGTGGCGGCGGACGCCCCGATATGGCGCAGGGTGGCGGGGCCGATGCTGCGAATGCGGCTGCGGCGATTGCTGCTGTCGAAAAGCTTTTGGGTGCCTGAGGAGGAGATACAGATGACGGCCTATATCATCGCGCGGATCGAGGTGACCGATCCCGAGGATTACAAACTCTATGCCAGCCAGACAGTTGCGATGGCGGAAAAGGCGGGCGGCACCTTTCTGGCCAAGGGCGGTGCCATGACGCAGGTGGAAGGCTCAGGGCCGGACAGGCATGTGCTGATCAGCTTTCCGACGCGGCAGCAGGCGCTCGACTGGTACCAATCGCCCGAATATCAGGCGATCCTGCCGATTGCCCTGCGGAGCAGCCGCCGCGATCTGGTGATCGTGGACGGCGTTTGACCCAACAGAAAGGACCCACCCGATGAGCGCACTTTGGATCGCCCATGTGACTGTCACCGATACCGAGGCCTATGGTCGTTATGCAGCACTGGCAGGGCCTGCGATTGCCAAACACGGCGGCAGTTTCATCGCCCGTGGCGGTCGCTTCGTCCAGCTTGAGGGCAAGGAGCGTCCCCGCAATGTTGTGGCGCGTTTTCCGTCCCTTGAGGCGGCCGAGGCTTGCTATCACTCGCCCGAGTATCAAGAGGCGCTGAACCATGCGCGCGGCGCGTCCGAGCGCGAACTTGTGATCGTGGAAATCACCGAATAACGCCTCGGACCGGGCGTCCGGCTGGATCACGGCGCTGTCAGGTCTAGCTTTCAGGAATACGTCTTCTGAAAGGCATTTTATGTTTGTCCGTGTCCTTGCCCTGTTGATCTGCTGTCTGCCCTCGGCGCTTGTGGCGCAGGATTGGGATGCGCTGCAGGAACCCGGCGCCATTGCGCTGATGCGTCATGCTTTGGCCCCCGGCACCGGCGATCCTGCAGGATTCACGCTTGGGGATTGCACCACGCAGCGCAATCTGGACGCGCGGGGCCGCGATCAGGCGCGCCGTGCGGGTGTTGCTTTGCGTGCCCAAGGCATCGGTTTTGACCATGTCTGGTCTAGCGGTTGGTGCCGCAGCGCCGAGACAGCGCAGTTGATGGATATGGGACCGGTCGACATCCGGCCCTCGCTGCATTCATTTTTTACAAATCGGGGGGCTGGTGCCGCGCAAAGCCAAGCGACACTGGATGCGCTGGCGGCCTTGCCACAAGGGGCAAAGGCGCTGCTTGTGACCCATCAGGTCAATATAACGGCCCTCACGGGGATAGTGCCCGCATCTGGCGAGATCATCGTGCTACGCCGCCTGCCTGAAGGGGGCGTGGAGGTGTCAGGGCGCGTGAATATCGCGCCCTGAACCGTTATATCAGGACGAACGGGACTGCTTTTTGCGCTCGTGCGGATCAAGATAGCGCTTGCGCAAGCGGATCGAGTTCGGCGTCACTTCAACCAGTTCGTCATCGTCGATATAGGCGATGGCCTGTTCCAGCGTCATCGTGATCGGCGTTGTCAGGCGCACCGCCTCATCCGTGCCGGAGGCGCGGACGTTGGTCAGTTTCTTGCCTTTCAGCGGGTTCACTTCCAGATCGTTATCGCGGCTGTGCTCGCCGATGATCATGCCGGTGTAGATATCTGCCTGTGCGCCGATGAACATGCGGCCACGCTCTTCGAGGTTCCACAAGGCATAGGCGACCGAAGTGCCGTTCTCCATCGAGATCAGCACACCAGCGCGGCGTCCAGGGACCGATCCCTTATGCGGGGCCCAGTCATGGAACACACGGTTCAGAACGCCTGTGCCGCGTGTATCGGTCAGGAATTCGCCGTGATAGCCGATGAGACCGCGCGACGGAACCAGCGCGATGATGCGGGTTTTGCCCACGCCTGCGGGCTTCATCTCGATCATCTCGCCCTTTCGAACACCGGTGATCTTTTCGATCACGGCGCCCGAATATTCGTCATCGACGTCGATTGTGACTTCCTCGATCGGCTCCAGCTTCTCACCGTCGGGGCCTTCGCGGAACAGAACCTGCGGGCGCGAAATGCTCAGCTCGAACCCTTCGCGGCGCATGTTCTCGATCAGAACACCCATCTGGAGTTCGCCACGACCGGCAACTTCAAAAGCCTCGCCGCCCGGTGTGTCGGTGATCTTGATGGCGACGTTCGATTCGGCCTCTTTCATCAGACGCTCGCGGATGACGCGCGACTGCACCTTTTTGCCATCGCGACCAGCCAGAGGGCTGTCGTTGATGCCGAAGGTTACGGTGATGGTCGGCGGATCGATCGGCTGGGCGGGCAGGGCGACATCCACCGCCAGCGCGCAGATCGTATCGGCCACAGTGGCTTTGGTCATACCGGCAAGGCTAACGATATCGCCTGCGATGGCCTCGTCGATATCCTGCTGGCCAAGGCCGCGGAACGCCTGCACGCGGGTGACGCGGAACTGCTCGATCTTTTGGCCAATGCGCGACAGCGCCTGCACGGTTGCGCCAACCTTGAGACGGCCTGATTCGACGCGGCCTGTCAGGATACGGCCGACGAAAGGGTCAGAGCCCAGTGTCGTGGCCAGCATGCGGAACGGCTCGTCAGTATGTTTTTGCTGCTTGGGCGCGGGCACATGGTTCACGATCAGTTTGAACAGCGCCGACAAATCCTTGCGCGGTCCGTTCAGATCGTTATCGGCCCAGCCGGAACGGCCTGACGCATAAATATGCGGAAAATCAAGCTGGTCGTCATTGGCGCCGAGATTCGCGAACAGATCGAAACATTCGTCCAGCGCGCGGTCGGGTTCGGCATCGGCCTTGTCGACCTTGTTCAGCACCACAATCGGACGCAGGCCCAGTGCAAGTGCCTTGGCGGTCACGAATTTTGTCTGTGGCATCGGGCCTTCTGCGGCGTCGACCAGCAGGCAGACACCATCGACCATGGACAGGATACGCTCGACCTCGCCACCGAAATCGGCGTGGCCGGGGGTGTCCACGATATTGATGCGCGTGCCTTTCCATTCGACCGAGGTATTCTTGGCCAGAATGGTGATGCCGCGTTCGCGTTCCAGATCGTTGCTGTCCATGGCGCGTTCTGTGGTCGCCTGATTCTCACGATAGGTACCGGATTGCTTGAGCAGCTCGTCCACCAGCGTCGTCTTGCCGTGGTCCACATGCGCGATGATGGCGATATTTCGCAGTTCCATTATCTGTCCTTTGGGGGATGTTTGGCCGCGAGGTATACCGCATTTGCAAAAAAGGCCAGACTCAAAGGGCAACTGCATCCCTTGGAACGGCTTTTTTCTGCGATGCAGCGCGACCTGTGGTTTTGTCAGACGTTATCGCGACTGTGCAAAATCATCAACTCGCCCAGATTTTCGCGTGTGACATAGCCCAGAACCCGCCCGTCCGGTGCACAGACCGCCACTGCGGCGGCGTTTTTCTGGTGCATCAGATCCAGCAAATCGACCAACGGCGCCGTGAGCGCAATGGATGGCAGCGGCGCTAGCTCAAGTGCGCTCATCCGCGTCAGGGGGGCTGCAGGATCGCCGACGCTGGCCAGAATGCTCTGGCGCATCAGAAGTCCCAAGGGCCGCCCGCCTGCGTCCAGAACTGGAAATTCATGCTGCGTCGTGCGGATCAGGGCCTGTCCTGCGGCTTGCAGCGTGTCATCTGGACCAAGGGATTCATACGAGGTGATCATCGCATCGCGCGCGGAAAAGCGTTTCGACAGCGCGCGCATCGATACATCCTGCGCTTCGGCCCCTGCGGCAATGAAAATGAAAACGCCGATCAGGATCAGGACCGGATTGCCGGACATCAGCCCCAGAAAACCCATCCCGAAGGCCAGTATGCGCCCTGCCATGGCGGCAACTTCCGTCGCACGGACCCGTCCCATATTTGCGGCCAGTGCCGCCCGCAGCACGCGCCCGCCATCCATGGGAAAGGCGGGCAGCATGTTGAACACCGCCAGAAAAAGGTTTACGCCTGCCAGCCGTGACAGAAACCCGCTCAGGCTTCCGTCGGAGCTTAGCACGCCGTCCATCGGCGCGACTTGTCCCCCCAGCGCCAACATCAGCACGGCCCAGATCACGATATTGACGGCCGGCCCCGCCAGCGCCACGGCGATTTCCTGCCCCGGTTTTTCCGGCATCCGTTCCAGTCTTGCCATCCCGCCGATGGGCAGCAGTGTAATGTCGGGTGTGCGGATACCAAAGCGGCGCGCCATCAGGGCATGGCCATATTCATGGGCCACCACACAGGCAAACAGGGCAAGGATGAAGATCACATTTTCAATCGCAGCAGATGTGCCGCCCTGATTGTAGCCGATCCATCCGATCCATATCAGGATCAGAAAGAACGTCGCATGCACGCGCAATTCAGAGCCGAACAACCTTGCGATCGGAAAAGACCATGCCATGTGCGCTTCCTTAGCCCCGAATGATCAAAGGGCCCGCTGTTGCGGGCCCCTGATGTTGTGTTGTCAGAACGGGATCTCGTCGTCGATATCGCGCGAGGGGGCACGCCCACCACCACCACCACCACCACCGCCGCCGCCACCGCCCTGAGAGGCTCCGCTGTCATATCCGCCGCCATAATCGCCGCTGTAGTCGCCACCACCGCCGCCGCCGGAATAGGACTGGCTGCCGCCACCGCCGCCGCCGCCACCGGAGGGACCATCCAGCATGGTCAGCGTGCCGTCAAAGCCTTGCAGCACCACTTCTGTCGAATAGCGGTCCGCGCCAGCCTGATCCTGCCATTTGCGGGTTTGCAACTTGCCCTCGATATAGACCTTTGAGCCTTTTTTCAGATATTGCTCGCAAATCCGCACGAGACCTTCCTGAAACACGGCGACGGTGTGCCATTCGGTCCGCTCTTTCCGCTCGCCCGATTGCTTGTCTTTCCACTGTTCCGATGTGGCGATCCGCAGGTTGCATACCTTGCCGCCGTTCTGGAAAGTGCGGATCTCGGGATCGCGCCCCAGATTGCCGATCAGAATTACTTTGTTAACCGAGCCGGCCATGCGTCTCTCCTGTCGAATCTTTGTGTGAATCTGCGCGACCCGTGGATCACGACCCTAGTTGTCATGCAACATGGTTAAAACACGCCTAACATCGGAACAACCGCAAAACGCGCGCCCTTGGGCCAGCAACCGGCGCGGGATGCGACAAATGCTGGAAATACCTGTCAGAGCCGGTATAGTCTGGCGCAAAGACAAACGGGACGGTGCGGCATGATCAGACTACTCGCAGGGGCGGCCATTCTGGCAATTGGCCTGAGCGGAAATGTGCAGGCCGAGACATTGTCCAGCCAGTCACGCATCCAGCTGTTTTCGTCCCAGACCCGTATTCTGGATACGCGCGCCAAGTCGCAATACAACAACTCTGTCCGGCTGCAACCGCCCAGCGTGGTGACGCCCACCAAATGGGGCACGGGGCCGACCTTCACGGGGCGTTATAACGGGCCCTATCTGGCGATGGCGCGTGATGCCGCGCGCCGTCACGGTGTGCCGGAGGATCTGTTTTTGAAACTGGTGCAGCAGGAATCAGGCTTCAACCCGACAGCAAAGTCCCACAAAGGCGCGCTGGGTCTGGCACAACTGATGCCGCAGACCGCACAATTGTTGCGGGTCGATCCGCTGGACCCCTACCAGAACCTTGATGGTGGCGCGCGCTATCTGATGCAGCAATACCGCGATTTCGGCAATTGGCGGCTGGCGCTGGCCGCCTACAACGCGGGGCCAGGGGCAGTCAAGAAACACGGCGGCGTACCGCCTTTCCGTGAGACACAGAATTACGTCAAGGTGATCTGGGGCGGTTAACCGCTGATGGGGCTGCGCCCTTCGGGGCCGCTATAGTGCCGCTCGACACGCGCCACGCGCAGGCTGTAATGCGTATACCAGCGATCCTGCCCCAGTTGCTGCGCGACCAGATGTTTCGCATCCGCCTTCCAGGCCAGAATTGACGCCTCGTCGCGCCAGTAGCTGACGGTGATACCGAACCCGCCTTCGTTGCGGGTACTTTCCATGCCAAGGCAACCCGGACTGGCCAGCGCCATATCAGCCATCCGGTCGGCCATGGCGGCATAACCGTGATCGCCTTGTGCCCGCTGCGCCGTGAAGATCACCGCGTAATAGGGCGGCGCGGGCAGGGGGGCGAAATCCTGCACCGGCTTTACTCCGCCGCGATCTGGATCACCGGCACCATCGTTGCCAGTTCCACATCCGACAGATGGCATTTGATCTGGTGCCCTTCGGCCAGCGTCCGGTGGGGCGGCACCTCGGTCTCGCACAACCCGCCCGGCACCTTTGATTTCCAGCCGCAGCGCGTCTGGAACGGACAGCCCGGCGGCGGGTTCATGGCCGAGGGAATGTCACCCTCCAGCACGATATGTTTCTTCGTCACGCGGGTGTCTGCGATCGGGACCGCTGACAAGAGCGCCTCGGTATAGGGGTGATAGGGCGGGCTGAAGACCTGATCGGTGGTGCCAAGCTCCACCACATGGCCCAGATACATCACCATCACACGGTCGGACAGATAGCGCACAATGCTCAGGTCATGGCTGATGAACAGCAGCGTGGTTTTGTGCTTGCGCTGGATCTCCATCAGCAGATCGGTCACGGCCGCTTGCACAGACACATCCAGCGCCGAGACAGGCTCGTCCGCAACCACGATGCGTGCATCCCCCGCAAAGGCGCGCGCGATGCCCACGCGTTGTTTCTGCCCCCCCGAGAGCTGGCGCGGCATCCGGTCGGCAAAGGCGCGCGGCAGTTTCACCAGATCCAGCAGTTCCAGCATGCGCTGGCGGCGCGCCTCCTCGCTGTCGCCGACACCGAAGATTTCAAGCGCGCGGATGATCTGGCGCCCCACCGTCATCGAGGGGTTAAGCGTGTCGAACGGGTTCTGGAACACCATCTGCACATCGGCCACGGTCTTGGTGTCGCGCTTCTGGATCGGCACATCGCCGATACTGCGGTTGTCCAGCAGGATCTGGCCGTCCGTCGCAGTCTCCAGCCCCATCAGCACCTTGGCAAAAGTGGATTTGCCACAGCCGCTTTCGCCAACGATGGCCAGTGTTTCGCTTTCGCGCGCCTCGAAGGTCAGGGTTTCATTCGCTTTCACAACCTTTGTCGCGCCCCCGCCGAACATCTTGCTGGCCGCAACCTCGTAATATTTCTTGAGGTTCTCTATTTTCAACACAACGGGGCCGATCTCGCCCTTCTGCTTGACCTCGGCCTTTTCGGGCATTGCGGTCCAGTCGATTTCGTCGAACCGCAAGCAACGGGTTTCGTGGCTGGCCGCTGCATCGACAGGCGCCATGTGGATCACTCCCTGATCGCAACGTCCGGCCTCGAAATAATCGCAGCGCGGGCCGAAATTGCACCCGTCGGGGCGTTCATGCGGCAGGGGAAAGTTGCCCGGAATGGCGATCAGCGGGCTTGCGTTCTTGTCGGCCCCCGGCAGCGGGATCGAGCGGAACAATGCCTGCGTATAGGGATGGCGCATCTTGTCGAACACATCGGTGATGCTGCCACGCTCGACCGCTTCGCCGGAATACATCACGCAAATGCGGTCGCAGGTTTCCAGCACCAGTCCTAGGTTATGGCTGATGAACAGCATCGAGGTGCCGTATTTCTTGCCCAAATCCTTGACCAGCGCGACAATCGCCGCCTCGACGGTCACATCCAGCGCGGTGGTTGGCTCGTCCAGTATCAGCAGCGCGGGCTTGGACATCAGCGCCATGGCGATCACGATGCGCTGCTGCTGGCCGCCCGACAACTGGTGCGGATAGGCGCGCATGATCCGCGCAGGATCGGGCAGCTTCACATCCGTAATGACCTGCAAGGCGCGCGCTTCGGCTTCCTTGTACGAGATCCCCTCGTGGATCATCGGCACTTCCATCAACTGTTTGCCGATCCGCATCGCAGGGTTCAGGCTTGCCATCGGTTCTTGGTAGATCATCGCGATCTCGTTGCCGCGAATATCGCGCAATTCCTCGGGCGACATGGCCCCCAGATCGCGGCCCTTGAACTTGATCGATCCGCCGACGATGCGCCCGTTGACCCCCAGATCCTGCATCACGCCCAGCGCCACAGTGGATTTGCCGCAGCCGCTTTCGCCCACCAGCCCCACCGCCTCGCCGGGTTGTACGGTCACGGAAAAATCCATCACGGCAGGGATTTCACGCAACCGCGTGAAAAACGAGATCGACAGCTTGTCGATTTCAAGGATCGGCCCGTCATAATCCCATTTCGCCATTGATCCGCTCCTGTTACTTCTTCTTGCGCCAAATATCCCGGGGTGCGGGGCAGCGCCCCGCTTGTCCCTCGCCTCAATCGCGCAGACTTTCCTCGCGCAGGCCATCCGCCAGCAGGTTCAGCCCCAAAACAAGGCTCAGCAATGCCACAGCGGGCGGGACTGCCGGATGCAGATAGATGGACAAAAGCTTGCGCCCTTCATTGATCGTACTGCCCCAATCCGGGCTTTCGGGGCTGAGGCCCAGACCGAAAAACCCCAGTGTTCCCAGCAAGATCGTGGTGTAACCGATCCGCAGACAGAAATCGACAATCAGCGGCCCGCGCGCATTGGGCAGGATTTCCCACAGCATGATATACCACGGCCCCTCGCCACGTGTCTGCGCGGCAGCGACGTAGTCACGCGTCTTGATGTCCATCGCAAGGCCTCGCACGATGCGGAACACCGTGGGCGAGTTCACAAAGACCACCGCCACAAAGACCACCAGCAGGTTGGGCGGAAAGCTGATCAGCCCCAGCGGATCGGCATTCCACGCGATCCCAAGGTAGATCCAAAGCCCCACAACCAGTATGACCGACAGATACATGTTGCGCTTGACCGGTTGCGTGAAGAACCGCGAATTGAACAGGATCGTCAGGAAAATGATCGGGAACAGGAACAGCACGCCCGCCATATAGACCGGAATGCCCGTCACCACGATTTCCGGCGTGACCAGCAGGTAGAACAGCAAGATCACCGGAAAGGCGAGGATCAGGTTGGCAAGAAACGACAGGAACGTGTCCAGCCGCCCGCCGTAATACCCCGCAGGCAGGCCCAGCGTGATGCCGACCATGAAGGCGAACAGCGTGGCAAAGGGGGCGATCTTCATCACCTCCCATGCGCCCACGATCATCCGGCTGAATACGTCGCGCGCCAGATTGTCGCCGCCCATCAGGTAATAGGGGTAGAGGTCGCGCGCCAAGGCATCGGGAACAGGCTCTCCGGGCAGCTTGTTTTTCAGCCCCGAAATCTGGCTCAGCGTGTCATGCGTGACGATCCAGCCAAAGCCCCCGCCGAAAATGCCGGTAAAGACCCAGAACATCACCAGTGCGAAGCCGAACATCCCGATCACGCTGTCGAACAGCTTGCCATAGAGGCCCAGCCTTCGCTTATAGGCGATGGATAGTCCGAAAGTCAGCGCCAATGCGATCCAGACAGGGATGAACTGGATCAGGATGCGGGTGATGATCTCGCCCCAGCCGAGAGGGTCCATGTGCCGCTCCTTCTATGAGACGCTGATGCGCGGGTTGAGGTAGACATAGCCGATGTCGGAAATCAGTTGCGTGATCAGCACCACAATCACCGACACGACCGATACACCCAGCAAAAGCTCGATATCGTTGTTGCCCGCAGCCTGCACCAGCACCCAGCCGAAACCTTTGTAGTTGAACAGAGTCTCGACAATGACGACCCCGTTCAGCAGCCATGGGAATTGCAGCATGATCACCGTGAACGGGGCGATCAACGCGTTGCGCAGCGCGTGTTTCATGACGATGTCGCTGAACTTCACGCCTTTCAGACGGGCGGTTCGGATATATTGCGCAGTCATCACCTCGGCCATCGAGGCGCGGGTCATCCGCGCGATATAGCCCATGCCGTAAAGGGCGATGGTCAGCACGGGCAGAAAGAAGTTATTGAAGGTCGCTTTCTCCATCGCGCCCGTCGCCGTGCCGTTGAACCAGCGCAGCCCCACAGCAGATGAGGCGAAAACCGCGATCAGGATCACGCCCGAGACATATTCAGGCGTGGCCGTCGTGGTGATGGCAAAGGTCGAGAGTGTGCGGTCGGTGCGCGATCCTTCACGCATCCCTGCCAGCACGCCCAGCAGCAAGGCTAATGGCACCATCAGCACCATGACCCAGAACATCAGCTTGGCCGTCAGCCCAAGCCGGGTCGAGATGATCGCACCCACATCGCCGCGAAAAACGGTGGAATAGCCCCAGTTGCCCTGCAGGATGCCGCAGAACGTCGGTGCCTCGGCCATCACTTCGGGGGTGACGGTGCCGGTCACGCAGCGCCCGCGCATGCCGTCGGACACCTCGACCGTCCAGCCGGGCAGCACGCCCAGCCATTGGGCATATTTTACGGGAAGCGGTTCCAGATAGCCGTTGCGCCCCAGATAACTGGTGACTTCGGCATCGCTCATACGGAAGTTGCCCTGGGTTTTGGCCAGTTTTTCCAGATTGGGATAGAGGTTGGTCATGAAAAAAACGATGAAGGTCAGACAGATCGACGTCAGGATCATCACCCCCAGCCGTCGCAAGATAAACAGACCCATTCAGTGCCCCCTGAAGCCTGTGTCCGCTGTTGGACGGACGATGGCAGGTCTTTGGCGACCCGTCCTTGTTCGTTTTGGCAGCTTGCCCCGTCCAAAAGCGCGTTGGGGCAGCCTGCAAAGTCCACCGCGCGCCCCAGACAGGGCGCGCGGCAGGTATGTCAACGTGATCAGGCGGTCGTGCCCCATTTGTAATGATGGTGCTCGAAGGCGATATGCATGTCGGCCCCGACAAAACCCTCGCGCATGTGCCGATAAAGCGAGCGCCAGTAAGGCTGGATCGTCACGCCTTCTTCCTGGATGATGGCCTGCATCTTGGCGCTGACCTCGCGGCGGGTGTCGGCATCGGCGATTGCCAGTGCATCTTCCAGCAGCGCGTCGAATTCGGGGTTGGCCCAGCCGAATTCGTTCCATGCCTCGCCCGAGCGATAGGCAACCGCATAGATCTGCACACCCAGCGGACGGTGGTTCCAGTTGGTTGCGCTGAACGGGTATTTCGTCCAGTCGTTCCAAAAGGTCGAGCCGGGCAGGATGGTGCGTTTCACATTGAAACCGGCATCGCGCAACTGCGCGCCGACCGCGTCGCAGGTGTTGCGCATCCAGTCATCGTCCAGCGAGACGATATCATGCTCGAAATCCGCCATGTCGGTTTCATCCAGCAGGGCCTTTGCCGCAACCGGATCAAGCTTCTGCGGCGGCAGCTCGGCATATTCGGGATGCACGGGGGCGACATGGTGGTTCTCGGCTGTGACACCCAGATTGCCGTATCCCAGTTCCAGACAGACGGCGTTGTTCACGGCCATCTGGATCGCCTGACGGACGCGCTTGTCCTCGTAGGGGCGCACGCCGTTCACTTCGGCCAGCTGGTTGGGGCGGATCACCACGGTGGCGCCAGTCACAACCTCGGACTTCACCAGTCCCAGACCATCCATGATATCGATGAACTCGCCCACGGATTCGTGCAGCATGTCCACTTCTTCGGATTCCAGCGCCGACAGCCATGCCGCGCTATCCGTGCCGAAATCGATATATTCGATCCGGTCCAGATAGGGCCCGCCATAGACTTCGGTGCCCCACCATGTGTGATCGGCATTGCGGGTCAGCACACATTTCACGCCGACTTCAAGCTCTTCGATGATGTAGGGGCCGGTGCCGACATTCTGCATCTCGTCCGGATTATAGGAGCTGTGCACGACGGCTGCGGGGTAATCCGAGAAGTTGGCGATGACCGCAATATCGGGCGAGGACAGGTTCAGACGGACCGTTACGTCATCGACAACCTCGATCGCGCCTGCGCGCGCTTCGCCCGTTGCCTCGTCGATCAACCCGCCCACGCGCGCCGCCATCGAGTTGCCCTCGACGTTGCGCTCGCACCAGCGCGCCACGTTGCGGGCAACGTCCTCGGCAGTGAAGGCATCACCATTGCTCCAAGTCACGCCGGGGCGGACATTGAGAGTGTACTGGGTCGCATCGTCGTTCACATCCCAGCTGTCCAGCAGCATGCCGCGGAAGCTGCCGTCATTGTTGTATTCCACCAGATATTCCAGTGTGCCGCGGGTCTGGTTGGCGATTTCCGACCAGTCGGCGGTGCGCGTATCCTTGAGAGCGCGCAAGCTCATCTGGCAGCGCAGCGTGCCACCCTGTACGGGTGTGACCTGTGCTTGTACGGGGCTGTCCAGCCCGCCCAGCGCATAGGCCGCAGCCGCTGTCACGCCCATACTGGTTGTGCGTGCCAGAAACTCGCGGCGGCTCAGCTTGCCGGTCTTGTATTCGTCGGCGTACATCAGCGCGGCTGTGTGAACCGGCTTTTCGATTAAGGTCGTATGTTTCATCTGAAACTCCCTGTAACTCAATTATACTTTTTGAAGGCTGACCGGTCGCCCCTCGTGCCACCCGCGGCTTTTCACTGTGCCACAGGTTTCATACGCCCTTCATCCCTGAGGGCATTCGGCACCAGATTATGCATTGCGTCAACGCATGCATTCGTCATTTTGTGATTTGAAAGCGACATCACCCTCTACCAAAAACGACATTGATGTCGCTTGCAAGACATAAACGCGACGGGCGGGTCAGAATTGCGTGATTTCAACGCTGTGCGCTGCGGCGCAGCGTGCTGGGCGATTGGCCGGTATGATGCTGCATAAAGCGCGAGAAATAGGCCGGGCTGGAGAAGTTGAGGCTTTGGCCGATGTCCTGAAGTGGCAGGGATGTAGTCTCGATCATGTCGCGTGCGGCATAAAGACTGCGCTGCGTCAGGATATCTGCCGCCGTCATACCCGAGGCGTCGCGGCAAGAGCGCGTCAAGTGGGTCGCGGTCACGCCCAGTTCCGTTGCATAATCGCCCATCAGCTTGGCGCTGGCATAGTCGCGCGCCACCATCGCGCAATAGGCCTGCACCAGCCGATGTGCTGCCGGCATGCGGGGATGATCGTCGACATGCTCGATCATCTGGCGCCGCAACCACACTGACAACAGCATCGCGTGGGCATGCAGCGCCTCGTCCGCAAAGGGGCGGTTGGCGGTTTGTTCGCGCTGCATCACGTCCAGCACCACCGAGATTTCGGCCTGCGCCTGCACGTCGCGGATTCGCAAGTGCTGCGGTTCTTCCGGCAGGCCCATGTCGGCGCGCCGGGGCAGATGAACTGCCAGACCGAATCCCTGCTTGCCCAGTTCAACCGCCAGCAAGGTGCCTGCGGGCACGAACACCGCGTTATGGGTGCCGATCCCGCTGCGCAGACCCTGCAGGATCATCCGTCCCTGACCACGGGTGATCCACAGAAGGATATCGTGATCATGGCTGTGCAGATGCTCCAGCCGCCACGGTGTTCCCCGCGCCATCTGGGCGATGCTGCCAATGCGGATGTTACCGGTGCCGCTGTCGGGCACCGGTTGTGGCTTGGTGTCTGGTCTTCCAGCGCCGATTTGCATCCGGGCTTACGCTCCATACCTGCATCGTCTGGGACCGTATCAAGCCCGACAAGGCATCAAAAGGGGGATAGTTGAAAAATGGCAAGTCAGGCGCGATTCAGGCGGTATCCGGCTGATAGAGCTGCCACGTCTTCATCCGCGCCCTGAACCATGTTCGCTGCCTTTTGGCGAATTGGCGCGTCGCGATTGTCGCGCTGGTGCGTGCTGCGTCCAGTGTCATCTCGCCGCGCAGATGGGCGATCAGTTCGGGTGCGCCGATTGCCTTGGCCGACAACGCAGCGGGGTTCCAGCCATCCAGATTGGCGCGCGCCTCGTCCAATGCGCCCGCTGCCAGCATAGCGTCAAAGCGCTGCGCGATTCGGGCGTTCAACCAGTCCTTGGGCGCGTCGAACACAATGGCGGTGACCTGCGACAGCGGCAACAGCGGCGGCGGCGTGTTGTCCTGCCAATCCGCCAGACTGCGCCCCGTGCCGCGCCAGACTTCCCAAGCGCGCTGCACGCGCATCGGGTTGTGCTGGTCTATCCGCGCCAGTGTCGCCGCGTCCAGATAGTCCAGCAACGCGGCAATCCCACCCCTGCGCAACAGCGCCTCGGCCTCGGGGCGGATATCATCGGGCAGGGCAGGAATCTCGGCCAGCCCTTCGGTCAGTGCGCTGAAATACAGACCAGTACCGCCCACGATGATCGGACGCAGCCCATGGTTCAGCAGCGGGGCCACCTCGCGCAGCCAGTGACCCACGGAATAGGGCGCATCGCCCGGTACATGCCCGTACAGTTGATGGGGCAGGCGCGCCTCATCCTCGGGGCTGGGACGGGCGGTCAAAATGCGCCAGTTGGCAAAAACCTGTATGGCATCCGCGTTCACGATCACGCCGCCCTGTGACTGCGCGATATCCATCGCAAGGGCGGATTTGCCGCTGGCGGTCGGGCCTGCGATCAGAACAGGACGGTCCTGCGGGATATGTGACAGATCGGGCATGCTCATGATCCGCCTGATAGCGCCATTCCTATGCCCGCGTCAGCCCCTTGACGCGGATTTTGCACGCGCAACGCTTCGCGCATTGAACATGACAGCGTTTTGCGACATTTTGCCAGCGATCAGCCAAACCCGAACGGAGCCCCCATGCCAGACGCAGCCGATACCATCACCACGCCAGAGGGGACGAAATTCCGCCGCGTTATGCTGAAGATCTCGGGCGAGGCGCTGATGGGCGATCAGGGGTTCGGTCTGCATCCACCGACCGTCCAGCGCATCGCACAAGAGGTGAAATCGGTCCATGATATGGGGGTCGAGATCTGCATGGTGATCGGGGGCGGTAATATCTTTCGCGGGTTGCAGGGCAGCGCGCAGGGGATGGAACGCACGACAGCCGATTATATGGGGATGCTGGCCACAGTGATGAACGCGCTGGCGATGCAATCCTCGCTCGAGGCGCTGAACATCCACACCCGTGTGATCAGCGCCATCCCGATGGATCAGGTCTGCGAGCCCTATATCCGCCGCCGCGCCGTGCGCCATCTTGAGAAAAAGCGCGTTGTGATCTTTGCGGCAGGTACCGGAAACCCCTATTTCACCACCGATACAGCCGCAACGCTGCGCGCCAATGAAATGGCCTGCGAGGCGATCTTCAAAGGCACCAAGGTGGACGGCGTTTACGACAAGGACCCCAAGAAACACGATGATGCCAAGCGCTATACCCGCGTCACCTATGACGAGGTGCTGGCCCAGCATCTGGGGGTGATGGATGCCAGTGCCATCGCGCTGGCGCGGGACAACAACCTGCCGATTATCGTTTTCTCACTGGACGAACCGGGTGGTTTCAAGGGAATTCTGGCGGGCAAGGGCACCTATACAACTGTGCACAGTTAAGCGTATTGTGACAAAAAACCGCCTCGGCGGTAGGCGGAACAAGGAAAGAGCAGGACGATGTCTGACGAAGATTTCGAGATTGATACCGATGATCTGGAGCGGCGGATGGAAGGGGCCATGTCGGCGCTGAAGACCGAATTCGCATCTTTGAGGACGGGCCGCGCCTCGGCCTCGATGCTGGAGCCGGTGATGGTCGAGGCGTATGGCCAGCGCACGCCGATCAATCAGGTCGGCACGATCAACGTGCCCGAACCACGTATGGTGACGGTCAACGTCTGGGACAAGTCGATGGTCGGGGCAGTCGAAAAAGCTATCCGGAACAGCGGTCTGGGCATCAATCCTCAGCTGAACGGTACAATCATCATGCTGCCGATCCCCGAGTTGAACGAGGAGCGCCGCCGCGATCTGACCCGTGTTGCCGCGCAATATGCCGAAAACGCCCGCGTTTCTGTTCGCAATGTGCGCCGCGACGGAATGGACCAGATCAAGAAGGCCAAGGCGGGCGGCATGTCCGAGGATGACCAGAAGTTCTGGGAAAGCTCGGTGCAGGATCTGACTGACAAGTTCACCAAGATGGTGGACGCCGCCCTTGATGGCAAACAGGCCGAGATCATGCAGGTCTGAGGACTTGCTATCCCGCCCCGAGGAAAGGCCATTCATGGCGCGCAGGACCTCTGACACCCTTGCCCCCGTCCGGACCGTCGCCTCCACGACGGCCCCGAAAGGTGATAGGCCGCGCCATGTGGCGATCATCATGGATGGCAATGGCCGCTGGGCCACAATGCGCGGTCGGCCACGGCTTTTTGGTCACCATGCTGGTGCCAAACGCGTGCGCGAAATCGTGGAATCCTGCCCCGATCTGGGCGTCAAGTATCTGACGATATTCGCCTTTTCGACCGAGAACTGGAAGCGGACCCAAGTCGAGGTGGCAGGGCTTATGAGCCTGTTCCGCCGCTATATCATCCGCGAGTCGCGCCAGTTGCGCGACGAAGGCGTGCGTGTGCGCTTTATTGGCGACCGTGTGCGTCTGGACCCCAAGCTGGTGTCGCTGATGGACGAGCTGGAGCAGATAACGGCGCATAATGATCTGGTGCATCTGACCATCGCGCTGAACTACGGCAGCCGCGACGAGGTGGCCCGCGCCACCAAACGACTGGCGCAGGATGTGGCGCAGGGTTTGTTGAACCCTGACGATGTCGACGAAGAAACGCTGCCTAAGTATCTGGATACCTATGTTTTACCCGATCCCGATCTGGTGATCCGCACCAGCGGTGAGGCCCGGATTTCGAATTTTCTGCTCTGGCAATCTGCCTATGCCGAATACGAGTTTGTCGATACCCTCTGGCCTGATTTCACCCGCGCCGAATTTGCCTGCCTGCTGGACAACTACGGCGCGCGCGACCGTCGTTTCGGCGCTGTGACGGCGTGATCCGGCCATGACCTCGACCTCTTCACGATGGGAAGACCTCAAGGCGCGCACCGCCTCGTCCTTGCTGATGATCCTGCTCGGTGCGTTGGAGATATGGCTGGGCGGGCCGTGGTTTCTGGCGCTGATCGTGGTGGTCAGTGGGCTGATGGTCTGGGAGCTGTCGCGGATGCTTGATCCGCAGGCAAAGGGTCTGGCGCTAGCGCTTGGCGCGCTGGCGGCGCTGGCGGTGTTGGTGGCGGTTATGGGGCCGTCGCTGGTTGATCTGCTGGCCCTGATGGTGCCTGTTGTTGTCGGCACAGTGCTGCTGTCGCGGCACCGTCTGATCTATGTGTTATATGCCCCCGTGATCCTTCTGGCGGGCTATGCGCTGGTAACGTTGCGCGACCGCGATGACGGGCTGACATGGCTGGTCTGGCTGGTGCTGGTGGTGGTGATCACGGATATTGCAGGCTATTTCGCGGGGCGCATGATCGGCGGTCCTAAATTCTGGCCAGCGATCAGCCCCAAGAAAACATGGTCCGGAACCGTGGCAGGATGGATCGGGGCAGGCGCACTGGGCGCGGCGTTCATCCCGTTCAGCGGCGCAGGGCCGATACTGATCATTATCAGCATGATCACCTCCTTTGCCTCGCAGATGGGTGATATCGCCGAAAGTGCGATCAAGCGGCGCACCGGCGTCAAGGACAGCTCAGGCTTGATCCCCGGGCATGGCGGGGTGCTTGACCGTTTTGACGGGTTGATCGGGGCAGCCCTTCTGGCACTGATCGTGATGTGGTTCGGCGGACAGGTGCCAATAGAGTTATGAAACGTGTCACGGTATTCGGTGCAACCGGCTCGATCGGTCAGAACACGCTGGATCTGATCGCGCGTGCGCCGGGTGACTATCAGGTGGTTGCCCTGACGGGGGGGCGCAATATCGCCCAACTGGCAGCCGATGCCCGCGCGCTCAGGGCCGAACTGGCTGTTACGGCGCATGACGATCTGTTGGAGGATCTGCGCACGGCCCTTGCAGGCACGGGCGTGGCTGTGGCGGCGGGGCAGGCGGCCTTGACCGAGGCAGCGGCGCGACCCGCGGATTGGACCATGTCGGCCATCGTCGGGGCGGCGGGTTTGGCACCGGGGATGGAAGCGCTGAAACAGGGCGGCACACTGGCCCTGGCCAACAAGGAATCACTGGTGACGGCAGGGCCGTTGCTGATGGGCACCGCCGCAGCGCATGGCGCGCGCATCCTGCCTGTGGACAGCGAGCATTCGGCCATTTTTCAGGCGCTGGTGGGCGAGGATCTGGCAGCGGTCGAGCGGATCATCATCACCGCCAGCGGCGGTGCCTTCCGCGACTGGCCGATGGAGCAACTGGCCCGTGCAACATTGGCCGAGGCTTCCTGCCACCCGAATTGGGATATGGGACAAAGGATCACGATCGATTCCGCATCCATGTTCAACAAGGCGCTGGAAGTTATAGAAACCAAAGAGTTTTTTGGCGTCACACCGGATCAGATCGAGGTCATTTTGCATCCCGAATCGCTGGTGCATGCGCTTGTCGGCTTTCGTGACGGTGCATTGATGGCACATGTCGGGGCCTCTGATATGCGCCACGCCATCGGCTATGCTTTGCACTGGCCCGAACGGCGCGACCTGCCTGTCGCGCGATTGGATCTGGCCGCGATCGGCGCGCTGCATTTCTACGCCCCCGATCCGGCCCGATATCCTGCGTTGCGGCTGGCGCGCGATGTGATGCGGCGCGGCGGTCTGGCGGGGGCCGTTTTCAATGCCGCCAAAGAGCGCGCGTTGGATGCGTTTATCGCGGGCCGTGTCGGGTTTGTGGAAATGGCGGCAGTGGTCGAGGAGGTCCTGACGGCTATGTCATCCGAAAGCAGCCTAATTGATGGCGAGATTACCCTTGATACCGTGGCACATGTGGACCATCTGGCACGGGTAAGGGCTGACGAGGCCATGCAGACGCGCGCGGGCTGACACCCGCGCTTTAGAACAGAAAGCAGGACCAAACCTTGGATATCGCAACGCTTCTTCCCCAGTTCGGCAGTTTCGCCACGACGCTTGTTGCCTTTGTCGTGGCACTGTCGGTGATCGTCGCGGTGCATGAATATGGTCACTATATCGTGGGCCGCTGGTCCGGCATCCATGCGGATGTTTTCTCGCTTGGCTTTGGTCCGGTGCTTTATGCCCGCACAGACAAGCGCGGAACGAAATGGCAGGTGGCGCTATTGCCCTTTGGCGGTTTCGTCAAGTTTCGTGGCGATGCCGATGCAGCCTCGGCGGGCAAGGATGGCGCGGTGATGGTCGAGATGACCGAGGCGCAAAAACGCAGCACGATGCACGGCGCCCCCTTGTGGGCCCGCACAGCCACCGTTGCGGCGGGGCCTGTGTTCAATTTTGTGCTGGCGATTGTGGTGTTCACGGCGATCGGTCTGACACGCGGCGTGGCGGTCGACCCGCTGACTGTCGGAGAATTGCGCCCTGTGGCAACCGCCCATGATGTGATGCCCGGTGATGTGATCCTTGAAATCGAAGGGCAGCGCCTGCCGCAGATGAGCGAGGCGGGATTCGGCGAAATCACCGAGGCCCTGCCAGCCGTGCCGCTGATGGACTATGTCGTTTTGCGCAACGGGCGCGAGGTGACTGTTCAGGGGCCGCATCCCATGCCGCCTGTCGTCACGCAGACTTCGCCACAATCGGCAGCTTTTTCCAGCGGGTTGCGCAAGGATGATGTGATCATAGCGGTGGATGGCGACCCGATTTACGCCTTCCGCCAACTGCGCGAGAAGGTGGGCGCCGCAGAAGGGGCGCCCTTGGCTCTGGATGTATTGCGCGATGGTCAGCAATTGCAGGTTACACTGACACCGCGCCTCGTGGATGAACCGCAGGCGGCAGGCGGATTCGAGACGAACTGGCGTATCGGGATTATCGGCGGGTGGTTCTTTGATCCCTTGACCGAAAGCCCGGGCTTCGGGACAGCGTTGTTGGCAGGCATCAACAGCATGTGGGAGATCATGCGCGGTTCGATCTCGGGACTCTATCACATGATCACGGGGGCGATCAGCACCTGCAACATGTCCGGCCCGATCGGGATTGCCGAGGTCTCGGGCGCGATGGCCAGCCAGGGTACCGTGAATTTCATCTATTTCATCGCCGTTCTGTCCACGGCTGTGGGGCTGTTGAACCTGTTCCCGATTCCCGTGCTGGATGGGGGGCATCTGGTTTTCTACGCCTATGAGGCTGTTGCCGGAAAACCGCCCAGTGACAAGGTGCTGCGGGTTCTGATGACTGTTGGTCTGACGCTGATCCTGTCTCTGATGGTGTTCGCGGTCAGCAACGACCTGTTCTGCCCGTAACGTCAGCCAGCAAACCGGCCGGGCCGCGTTTCGGTCCGGTCCGGTCTCATAAAATCGTCTGATAGGGTATGGTGTCAAAAATTGGCCATATTCCGCCGATAGATATAGGCTGAACCTTTTATGTTTGGGCAACGTCTATGGACACGATTCAGAGCAGCGCACGCGGACTCGGGCTTGTGTTTTCCCTGAATTGGGACAGGATTCTTTATCCGGCGACTATTTTTCTGGCCCTGAGTGCGGGTGCTTGGCTTCCGCTGCTTTTTGATCTGGTCAAATAGCACCCCGCGGATTCAACTCGCCAGTGCAACTTTACCCACGGTATGATGCGTGAGGCAGCGATGCCCAAGTGCTTCTCACCGTCGAAAGTAAAGGAACACGAATGCGAGCCTATCACCGCCTCACTGAAGG
>Ga0163215_100484_pt1 | contig 64887 bp, 60 predicted proteins | sample SynspAceP_FD_185934 | JGI IMG/M metagenome (GOLD analysis project Ga0163215, IMG submission 185934) | Saline lake microbial communities from Ace Lake in Antarctica - Synechococcus sp. Ace-P (Hybrid Assembly) | ecosystem: Environmental > Aquatic > Non-marine Saline and Alkaline > Saline | place... | reverse complement strand
TGGTGCGGTCCAACGGCCCGGATGAACGGCCAGCCGTAAGGTCCAGAAGCTGCTCACGGCTCAGTACCACACGCGCGCGCTCCAACAGGACGATCAGGAGCTTGAAGTCTGAGCTCGTCAAGCGCGTTTCGTTTCCGGATTCGTCCGCCAGCACCCGGCTGTCGGAATCAAGCACGAGGTGGGCAAAACGGAGGCGCTTTCCCACAAACACGCCTGAAAGCTTTTCCTGCCGTTCCGTACGCCGAACGACCGCCTTGATACGCGCCAGCAACTCTCGCGGATTGAACGGTTTGGCAAGATAGTCATCGGCTCCGATTTCGAGCCCGACGATCCGGTCCGTGTCGTCACCCAGTGCGGTCAACAAGATGATAGGCAACACGCGCTCGGCGGAAAGCCGCTGGCACAGAGAAAGACCGCTTTCGCCCGGCATCATGACGTCCAGCACCATCAAGTCATAATTGCCGATCGCAAGTTTTGCTTCGGCATCTTGCGCATCCTTGGCGGTGCCGGCACGCATGCCATTCTTCTCAAGAAAACGTTTCACGCTTTCACGAATCTCTTTGTGATCGTCGACGACGAGAATGTGCGGAGCATCTGACATGAGCTTTTCTATCGAAAACCGACACAATGCGTCAGTGGTTGTTTTGTCACCGAATGTAACAGAACCCGCATTCTACGACATGCCGTTACAAACCGCTGGATGCAATCCATTCAAATCGCGTTCTTTATGCCCAGATAGTAAATGTGCAACCAACCAGGAGATTGTAAGATGTACAAGTTCACGACCATCGCAACAGCGCTGCTCATTTCGGCCGCTTTGCCGACGCTCGCGTTCGCCCATGCAGATCATGGACAAGGACAAGGACCGTCGAACCGCGGCTCGGGCGCTCACATGGCAGGCGGCAACGCCAACATGATGCAAGGAATGATGGGGGGCGACATGGGATCCATGATGCGCATGATGAAGATGATGCACGGTGGACAATCGGGCATGATGGGCATGGGTGGCGAGACCGGTGGCATGGGTCCGGAAATGATGGGCATGGGTGGACCGATGATGGGTGACGCCGACCATATGCAACGCCTGTTCGACGCCGATAATGACGGAACAGTCTCGCCCGAGGAACTTCGCACTGGTCTGCTTGACGAACTGAAAACCTACGACGCGGACGGCAATGGAATGCTGTCGCTCGCCGAATTCGAAACACTTCACGCCGCCCATATCAGGGAACATACGGTCGACCGCTTTCAAGCCTTCGACGCGGATGGAGACGGACAAGTCACCTCCGAGGAATTTGCCGCGCCCGCCGACAGGATCAAGCGGATGATGATGATGCGGTCGGGGAACATGCCTGGTCAGAGTGGCGGCATGATGGACGGCGAGCAGCCGGGGAGCATGATGCAGAACGGCGCGCAGGGCGAAACAAAAAAGGACAATTGAGCGCTATTCCGATTGGACAAACCAGTGGCGGAGGCAACGCCTTCGCCACTACATAGCAAGGGATTGAATGAATGATGAACGGTTATGGCATGGGATTTGGCGGGCTTTGGATGATTCTAATCCTGGTCCTTGTCGGCCTCGCGATTGCCGCGCTGATTAAGTATCTAAGGAAATGAAGGCTGCGTGAAAGGATGACAATCAGATGAGCTACACCATAGACAGAATATTTTCAGGGGCTGATATCGAAGATATCGACGCCCGCACGCGTGCTGCCCTGGCTGCAGCCGGCTTCGGGGTCCTGACCGAAATCGACGTCAAGGCGACAATGAAGAAGAAAATTGACAAGGACATGCCTGGCTACCGCATCCTTGGCGCCTGCAATCCGCACATGGCCTGGCAGGCTATAGGTATGGAACCGAAGGTCGGCGCAATGCTTCCGTGCAACGTGATTGTTCGGGAAACGGACGAAGGTGTTGAAGTGTCGGCGGTCGATCCGGCGGTCTCTATGACCGGGATCAACAATCAGGAGCTCGGTGACGTCGCCGGTCAAGTCCGGAAGATGCTTCAGGACGTCGTATCTGCAATTTGATCCTTCATGCCGGAGTCCGTGAAACGAAACAGCACACACTCTATATGCAAGCGTGACTAAAAGGTTTGGTCGCGCCTGCACACATCCAGGTCGGCCTCGACTTGCACTCCTGGTACGTCAGTCGCGCAGGCATTCACGGGTTTCAAATTTTCGTTAACCACGCAGATGAACAAATCTGCTACACTATCAACATGAAACGCCACATCGCACTCTCAACGGCGACGGCGGCACCAACTCTCCGATCCACAAGGGACAGAGATGAGTATGTTTCAAAAGCTACTCAAATTTTTGATTCTGCCCACATTGGCAGTGTCTATGACAGCTTGCGTATCGACGGTTCTTGACGTCGACAACAAGGCAAATCAGCCAATTGCGGCGAGCCTCGTCAGCGATATGAACAAACGCAAGATGACCCCGGCTGATCCCATACTGGTCCGGATCTTCAAGGATGAGAGCGAGCTCGAGATCTGGAAACGTGACCGTACTGGGCGTTATGCGCTTTTGAAGACCTTTCCCATGTGTCGCTGGTCCGGCAAGCTCGGCCCAAAGACCAAAGAAGGGGATCGGCAAGCTCCAGAAGGGTTTTACCATGTCTCCGCTAGCATGCTGAATCCCAACTCGCAATATTATCTCTCTTTCAATCTCGGCTACCCAAACAAGCTGGAAAGCGCACTCGGCTACACCGGCGACGCCTTGATGGTTCATGGCGCCTGTACATCGGCAGGATGCTACGCGCTCACGGACGCTGGCGTCACGCAAATCTATGCGATCGTGCGTGAAGCCATCAGGGGCGGACAGACGTCATTTCAGGTGCAGGCTTTTCCATTCCGGATGACGCCTGAAAACATGGCGCGAAACCGAAGTGACCCTAATTTCGATTTTTGGAAGAACCTGAAACAGGGCTACGACATTCTGGAAGTCACGGGCCGTCAACCCCAGGTGTCCTATTGCGGCAGACGGTATGTCTTCGACGCGGCCTTTGAGGGTGGCAATCCTCTTGACCCGCTTGCGTCATGTCCACCGCTGCTGAGCGCGGAAGACGATGTCGTGGCTGCCCGGCGCGTTTCAGATGAACGCAGGATGGAAGCGGTAATTGCTTCCGGGACATATACATCTGCCCATGCGTACTCGGATGGCGGGATGCATCCTAGCTTCCGAAAGCTTCTCAAAAGCCGCGGCGCAGAGGTGCTTGCCCAGACAGCATCATTGAAAAACGTGCCGGTCAGTCGACCGGATGCTGCGCTGGCGGATCCCCACACGCCCGGAGAATGACATCCAAAGTCAGAATTGCCGTTTGACATGAGACCCCGTTTCCGTGCCGACGGTTGGGCTGGGGAGTTCTCGGAGCATCCTCATGGCGAACCGAGCAGACCCGCCCGAGCCATCCATGAGCGTCCTCGGTGATGTGTTGCGGTTCACGCTGTGAGGGTACACCATCTGTGGTCAGGCACCTTCCCAGTGAGGATTCCATTTTGATCCATGTCAATGAAGGCTGGGGATGAGACCGGTAATTTCTCCGGGGTCAGGCGACATGCAGAAGAGGCGGCTTTGGCTTGAATATTGGAGGCACGTTCGGTTCCGGCTGTCGGAACGGTGCTCGTAACCGATCGCGAAGCTCGCCGTTTACTTCGGCCGCCCGGACCTGCATGAGCATGTGCGCTCCATGGCATTACGGTGCTTGTGTAATGCCCCGCACAAATTGACCGGGTTTAAGAATTGAGCTTTCTCGGCAAAATGATCGGGGAAATTTGACGGCCCCAAGTCCTTGCAAACCTGCGGAAGGCGGCGTGCCGGTGCCCGAGCCAGGACGTTGTCATTTTATTCGCTTTCGCAATGGCGGTAATTCAATGACTTCTCCGCGCTTTGCCGCCCGATGATGAAGTTCCACAAAAGTCCGCGATTAACAGCGATAACCTCAGAATATGGATGGCACGCACGGATCAACTTCGATGAGGTAGAATTCGCCGGTGTCGACATCCACCAGATATTCAACAGTGCCAGCGCCGACATAATTAGTGGCGTTGGCAATCTTCAGCGAATTGGCCACCAGTTGCTGACATTGGGTTTCATCAGCTTGTGCGGACGGCCAGGGATAGAGCCTCTTTTGCGAGCCGCCCGCAAACCTTGCCTTGCTCGTTCCGAGAGCCTGCTGCGCTCATGTCCGGCAACGGCGGCGGCTATTGTTATTGACCAGCTTCCCATCCGCTGTTCCACCCCTGGATGTCACGCGGCCCGAACGACGCTTTTTTGCGGCTTTGGTAGCAGGTGAGATATGTCTTTGGCTGGTCTCGGTGGCGCGAACAGGTAGCCTTGTGCCTCAGTACAGCCTTCAGCCGTAACGATTTCCAGCTGTTCTGTTGATTCCACACCTTCCGCGGTCGTCTCCACGCCCAGCCTGGAAGCCAGACCGACCACAGCATGCACAATCCCGATGTCGGAGTCGCCATGGGAAAGGCCACGCACAAAGCTTGCATCGATCTTGATCTTGTCGAACGGAAAGCTTCTGAGATAGCTCAGTGAGGAATAGCCTGTTCCAAAGTCGTCCATCGATATGCGAACGCCGATTGCTTTCAGCTCGTGCAGCATGTCAAGCGTTTCGCTGCTTTCGTGCATCAGCACCGATTCAGTAATTTCCAGTTCCAGTCTGCTGGCTTGCAGTCTGGTTGCAGCAAGCGTGTCCCGGACCATTTGCACCAGATTGCCGCGCCTGAACTGTATTGGCGAAACATTGACTGCGATCTTGATGCCATCGGGCCAGCGCGCTGCCTCTGCGCAGGCCTGTTTGAGAACCCATTCGCCGATTTCGACGATAAGACCTGTCTCCTCGGCAACAGGGATGAATTCGTTTGGCGGAACGGTACCACGCACGCCATGATGCCAGCGTAGCAACGCCTCGAAACCGCTGATCCTGACCTCCTTGAGATTGAACAAAGGCTGGTAGTAGAGCTCGAATTCGTTCCTGGCGAGCGCCCCGCGCAGATCGCTCGCCAGAGTGTGGCTATGTCTGGCACTTGTTTCCAACGTCGGCTCGAACAGGTGGTAGTTGCCGCGACCGTTGCCCTTGACATGGTAGAGGGCGAGATCGGCGTTGCCCAGCAACTGATCCGGTTCGGAACCATCTTTCGGCGCGAAGGCGATACCAATACTTCCGCCAATCGTCACTTCATCATGTCCGAGATTGAATGGAGCGCTGATTGCAGCACCTATCCGCTCCGCCAGTAGTGTTGCGTCAGATGGCTGTTCAACCGAAGCCTGAAGGATCGCGAACTCGTCACCGCCGAGTCGGGCAACAAGATCGGTTTCCCTGATACAATTTTGCAGCCGCTCGCCGACGGATTTAAGCAGCTCGTCACCAGCCGCGTGGCCGTGTGTATCGTTGACCGCCTTGAAGCCGTCGAGATCGAGACAGAGCAAAGCAAACCCGTCCCCCCGCTGGGTACGCTTCAACTCCTCGTCCAGCCGCTCTCGCAATAAAACGCGATTGGCCAGGCCTGTCAGTGAATCGTGGTGGGCAAGGTGAGCGAGACGCTTCTCGATACGCCTGAAGTCGGTGACATCTTCATGGGTATCAAGCCAACCACCATCGGCGAGTGGCTGATGCCGGATAACGACGGAACGGCCATCAGAGAGTTCATGGACCTTCGTGCTGCTCTGGCGGGCTATTGCAGCCGCACCGCGTTCCCGGATGTATTCCTCAGGGGTGTCGCCGCAATAGGTTCCTGATGCAATGCGGTGTTGCAGGATTTCAGTTAGTGTCGTTCCGGGCTTAACCAGCTTGGGCGAGAGGCCGTAAATCGAGGCATAGTGATCATTGCAGACAACGAGACGTTGTTGCCCATCGAACATGCCAAGTCCGTGTGACATGTTTTCCAGCGCTGCATTGAACCGCTCATTCTGCTGGTTAAGTTCGATGTCTCTCTTGAGTAGCTGTTCGTTCTGCCGCTTGAGGGTATTTTCCAGCTCGATGTCATCCGTGATGTCTTTTGCTATTCCGATGAACAATTTGCTCTTGAGTTCCTGGCCTGCCTCGCCAATCGCGAGCTCCATGGGAAATTCCCGGCCATCCTTGTCGACCCCGGCAAGCCGTCGCGGCCCGCGGCCGATGAATTTTTTCGCTCCGGTTTCCAGATAAGAGCGGATGTATCCGTCGTGGGCTTTCCTTTCCGCTTTAGGCATCAGGATCGAGACGTTTTGACCGATCGCTTCCTCAGCCGAATGACCAAATGTCGTCTCGGCTGCCGGATTGAAGCTCTTGATGATACCTTTGTCGTCGATGGTAATGATGGCACGCGGAACATTTGCCAGTATCTGGTGCAGCTGTTCTTTTTGAGCGTGGAGAGCCTTTTCCGCTGCCTTGCGTCCGCTGATATCGACAATCACACACTGCATCGCAGCGGTGCCGTGCCAATTGACATTCCTGACCCGGAATTCAAGCCAGATTTCCGAGCCGCTCTTGTCCAGCCCGCGCACTTCGTAGATTTCAGGCGCGTACTCGCCGATCCGTCGTGCCGTCCTGTAGTCTGTCAGACGCTCGTGTTCATCCGGCGCGATCAGCGGTTCGGCTCTTTTGAGAGCGAGGATTTCCTCGGGGCTTTCGTAGCCGAATATATCCGCCATTGCCTGGTTGGCGAACAGGATGTTCCAGTCCGCATGGACAACGACGCCCTGAATCGAGCCTTCAATTAGATCGCGGAACTGCTTCCCGCTTTCCTCCAGGGCGGCGCGGGCCTCAATCTCGGTGGTTTTATCGGTACCTGTGCCGCGATAGCCTCGAAAGACACCATCGGTATCGAATACGGGTTTGCCGCTGATTTCGATGTGCTGCGGGCGATCGTCGGACCGGGCGGTGGAATAGCTGAAATTGCGGAACGGACGGTGGTTGGCAAGATCATCGAAATGTTGACACCAATTTTCGTCATACTCTTTCACGCCAGCAAATTCTTCACGGGTCTTGCCGATCAGGTCCTCACGAGCGATCGGAAAAACCTCGAAGAAACGCGGCGTCATGAACGAGAGACGCAGGTTCTCGTCCATTTCCCAAATCCAGTCACCCGCCGTCTCGGCGATGTCTGCGAAGCGCTGCAAGCTCTCTTCAAGCTCTCGCTTTGTCTGTTCGATCTCCCGGGTGCGTTCCTGAACCGTAGTCTCCAGTTCATCACGTGCTGCGCGAAGAACGTCCTTGCCGGAAGCCAGCGCGCCACTCGTTCGCACCATTTTCCTGAAGATGACGAAATAGAGAATGGGAAACAGCACCAGTGTCAGTACCGAGGGATTGATGACTGCGCTTAGCACCGGATAGGATTGGAAATACGATTCCAATACAAACATGATGATGATCTCGGCGGCAAATACCGACACAGAGAGTGTCGCCAGCAGGCGGAAAATCTCAACTCGCGATGCCTTGGCTGTTTCCCTGAACATTCAACAATCCTGTGCGTATCAATACAATTCGTTGTAATATGTAATAATTTCTATCAATGAATTTTTAGTTATCGCCAATGAACGGCGCGGACGGCAGTGTGCAAACTTTTTGGTCTTCCGGCTGGGCCGGCGATGACACCGAGATTCGGCCCAAGGCGTAGCAGGCGGACGGGACGGAAAGATAATCGAGTTCAAAGGCCCACACTTCCCGCAGGCTGTGATCCTTCACGCTGAGTTTTTCTATGTCCGCTGCGCCGTCTCCTACCGCGACCTTGAACAAATCTTGGCTGAGCGGGGTGTCACCGTCGACCACGCCATGCTGAACCGCTGGGTGGTGAAGTTCTCGCCCCTGATCGCGGCAAGCGCCGAGCGGACTAGCGGACGGACAGGCCTTCAAAGGCCTCTTCGCATAGGATTGAATCACCAAACGGATGTTGCGCTGACTCTGTCTGGCGCCATTGCCAAAATCCTTCACGATAGTGAGGCCACCGGTATAGCCGCGCTCGTAAGGCAGTCGTGCGAACATCCGTTGCAGGAGTGGTGCTGCTTCCTTGGCAGTCCACGCTCTTTATCGCCGCGCCCTCTGCCAAAAGGCGAGAAGATTACCACTGTTCGATTGTACTCCGACCAACAACCAGATCATCCGGTCGCTTCAGTGATGAATTTTCGCACCAGCGTTCTCATCGCTCGCTGCGGGCGGAATTTTCCTCCAGGCATTTTTCGACAACGCTTTTTCGTGGCCGATCACGAATAGGCGACGCATATATTCAGTGTTGAATGGGTCGCTGATTTTGTAAGGCACAACCTCATCGAGGTAAGTAAGATTGAAATTGACTCCCGTTCGCTGCGTTAAAGTATATGTCGCGTTGACAGTGGCCCGTGCATGCGTCTTGACGAGTGTTGAATAGGCCCTGCCAGCGATCGCCAACGTCGTCGGTCTCACAGTCTCAAACTCCGGATCCAGCATGCTATTGAGAATGATGTAGAGATCAACGCTTTTTGCCTTGACCGGTGGATTGATGTGCGTCGAAGCCAGAAGGGATTCGGGTGCCGTAAACAATTGTGTGGTAGCGCCACCGTCGGAATGCATCTCCTGAAACCGTTTTCCATTCACTGTCACGTCAATCATCACTGGCGGGAACACTGCGGGGATACTTGCCGATGCGACGAGCACATCGCGAAACAGAGCCAACGCCTGCCTGTGACCGCTTGCGGCGATTGCGCCCATATCCCAAATGACAGTTCGTTGTGCATCCAGATTGGTTGTGACAACAAAAAACCGACGCCCCTTCGAATGTTCAGCCGCAATTTTCCGGAGCATGTCGTTGGTAGCGTAGCGTTCCACCAGACGGCGCAATGGTATGGGGTCCGAGAGGGCGGACCCCATAAGCGCAATCATAGGTCGCGGCCTGAAAAGCGTCTCGGCAATCCCGCTTGTGTACAGCTCGGTAAGAGCAGGATCGTAAGACGATCCGAGAAATGCGAATGGCGCAATGAGCGCCCCGGTACTCACACCGCTCACAACATCAAAAGCCGGCCTTGTTCCCGCCGATGTCCATCCGGTTAGGATCCCAGCGCCAAAAGCGCCACCAGATCCACCCCCCGAAAGCACTAGATAGCTGATGCGGCCAGATTTAACTGGCAGCTTGGGCATTAATCCACCTGGACCAAATTCATCCGCAGGACCGTCGCCCCAAAATCTGACGCCGGAAAAGCCCTCGATCTCGGCGACATTCTGATCTGTTTCTGTAAACGCCGTACGGGGTAGGCCCGCGCATCCACCCATGACAACCATTAGGACGATCATAAAAAAGGAGATGCGAGAAGTTCGATACGAAGAAATCTCTCCATTATTTGGTCCTGCAAAAAACAAACTCATTCACAAACCTCATGATTACGCGGTGGGCATTGATGTTCCTGGAGTAAAGCCAATCATGCGATTGCTTCAGCCAACAAAGCCCGTTTTCAGTGCGATGAAGTTGACCTCATGTCCAGGTGCCGGGTTCTTTCGAAAAGACGCATGCATAATCTGCAGGGTTTGCCACGCCGCCAGCGGTGAGGTTCATATCCGCGACGGCCCACGGCCTGCCCGCGCCAATCCGAGTTCTGCCAGAATGGCATAAAGTGCCGGCAGCACCAACAACACCAGCGTCGTCGAGGTCAGCAGCCCGAACACGACCGAGATAACCAGCGGTTTGAGTGTCTGTGCCTGGGTCGAGGTTTCGAGCAGCAAGGGCGCCATTCCGAGGATCGTCGTTGTCACTGACACGAAAATCGGCCGGAAACGTGCCCGCACCGCCAACCCCGCCGCCTCGGTTACGGTTACCTCGGGACCGGCTTTTTCCTTGATCACCTCGATCAGCAGGATGGCGTTGTTGACCACGATTCCGGCGAGCGACGCGGCCCCCACCAATGAAGGCATCGAAATGTTGTAGCCCATGGCCGCGTGACCCCAGATCACGCCGAGAAACGCCAGCGGGATGGTCAGCATCACGATCACCGGTTCGACATAGCTGCGGAATTGACACGACAAAACCAGATAGATACCTACCAGGCCGATCAGAAACCCGATCATGATCGAACCGACGGTTTCTGCCGAATTGGCGGCCTGACCGAGGATCTCAAAACGCAGAGCCGGCATCGCTGCGACGAGGTCCGGCAAAAACCCCTGGGCCAGACGTGATGTGATCGCATCGGCATTGCCGAAGCGGCCATCAACATCGGCCTGTACGGTGAGTGTGCGCATGCCATTCACCTGGGTGATGCTGCCCCAGCCGCGCGCTTCCTGCCAGTCAGCAACGGTTGCCAACGGGACTTCACCGCCATCGGGCAGCGTGAGGGTGAAATTTTCCAGATCCGAGCGGCTGTTGCGATCACCCTCTGCCAGCAGCACCTCAATCTCGTGGGTAATCGGGCCCTGCCGCACTTCGACAAGCTGTGTGCCCAGATAGGCGGAGCTGATCTGGGCCGCCACATCGGCCGACGTCAATCCCAGTGCATGGGCCCCCGGAGCCAACTGAAACTGCAATTCCGTTTTGCCCGGACGCAGGTCGACCACCGCGTTGAGGACGCCCTCGTAGCTTTCCATTTCCCGCCGGGTCACCTCACCGGCCTGTTGCAGAACATCCAGATCTGGATGCGACAGGCGCAACTCCACGGCAACTCCCTGCGGCCCGATCCCAGGCTCGGCCAGAATCAGCGACGTTACGCCAGGCAGCGGACCGGCCTCCTCGCGCCAGGCGGAAATGATTTCGTCCAGTGTCGTGCTGCGTGTCTCCGCATTCAAAAGATCTGCGGAAACCGTGGCCAGATGCGCGCCGCTTTGGGACGCCGAGATATTGTAGTTGAAGCGGGAGATGGTGCGCTGGACCAGTGCCTGACCCTCAGGTTGCGCCGGTGTGAACCGGTCATTGACCCGGCTTAGAGCGGCCTCCACCTGCGCCACCACGGCTTCGGTGCGGCTCAATGGCGTGCCCTGCGCCAGCATAATCCGCGCTTCCAGTACATCGCCATCAATTTCCGGCATTGCCTCGCGTTTGACCAGGCCACCGGCCATGGCGCCGACCGTTATGATCAGCGCGGCAATCGCAATTCCAACCACCAGATACCGCCGGTCGATGGCGCGATCAGCCGCCCGTCCAACCCAACGGTCGCGAAGCACATCGAACCCGGCATCAAACTTCTGGCGGAACTTAGAGGGCGCTTTCGCGCTTCCGGATAGCGAGTGCTTGAGATGGTGCGGCAATATTACGAAGGCTTCGATCAGGCTGGCGGCCAGCGCTGCCAGCAGCACCACCGGCAACACTTCAAGCACCTTGCCCAAATCACCGGCAAGAAACGACAGCGGTGCAAACACTGCCAGAGTGGTCAGGAAGGACGACAATACACCGGGCGTAACCGCCAACACACCACGGGTCACGGAATCCAGATTGTTACCCGTTTCAGCAGAGGCCGTGGCAATCGAATCGGAAATCACGATGGAATCGTCCATGACGATGCCGATGGCCATCAGCAGCGCCACCAAGGTGATCATGTTCAGCGACAGACCCGTCAACGACATCCAGACGAAGGCGCCGAGGAAGGCCACCGGAAGCCCCATTGCCACCCAGATCGCGTATCCAGGCCGGAAGAACAGGCTCATCACGAGGATCACCAGCACCAGTCCGATGATGCCGTTGCTGACCAGCATCGCCAATCTGTCACGGATGATCGAGGTCACATCTTGTACCACCTCAACGCGGATTGTCGGCGGCAGGCCGGCGTTCTCCTCCGTTACCAGTTCCTTGACTCTGTCGAGCGCGCGCAGTGCATCTGCATCGAGCGATTTGTGCACAGCCAGCAGCGCCGCTCGAGTGCCATTAAGCTGCGCCCGTTCTTCATTGGGGCTGAAATGCTCGCTGATCTGGGCAATTTCGCCCAATGTCAGACTAGCGCCGTTAGCCAGTGTCAGCACCGGAATTGCGGCAAGTTCCAAGGCACTGCGCCGCTCTTCGGTAAAGCGCAGGCTCAGGTCGCCACCTGATGTCTCCAGAGTGCCCAGCGGGCGGTCAAGACTCTGAGTGCCGAGAATGACGGCCAGACTTTGCGCGGTCAGACCGTGCTGAGACAGCATTGCGCGCGGCACTTCGATACGGAATTGACGGTCGCCGAAGCCCGACGTGATAACCTTGGCCACTTCCGGTAGCGCTGCGATTCGGTCCGACAGGCCGTCGGCAAACAACTCCAGCTCCCGCGCTGGCAGATCGCCCGATACCGCGACCGACGTCACCAGATCAGTGCGATGCAGCTCGCGGACTACTGCCGGGTCGGCCCGGTCCGGAAAACTGTCGATGGCACCGACCTCGGTTCGCACCTCATTGACGAAACGGAGCGCGTCACCGCCCGCGGCCAGCGTGGCAACTGCACGGGCGTTGTTATCCTGGGCGACACAGACAAGTTCATTGAGGCCCTCAACGGATTGCAACGCATCCCAGAGCGGACGGCAAATTGCGGTTTCCACATCTTCCGCCGTGGCCCCTCGATAAACGATGCTGATTTCCGCCTCGACGGCGCGGAAATCAGGAAAAGTCTCGCGTTTCAGGGTCGGGAACGCAAACAATCCGGCAGCGATGAAGAACAGCAGCAGCAGGTTCGATGCCGTCGGGTGTCCGGCAAACCAGCGGATCATAGCTGCTCCTCGACCGGCAACAGTTTGGTGCCGGGAATTGCTGGTGAGATATCATCAAGGATCAGGCGGTCTGATGCTGCAAGGCCCTCGGTGATTACAACAAGTCCATCCTGGCGGAAGGCTTCGGTCACCGGACGCAGCACGAGCTGATCCTGTTCATTGGCAAGATAGACCAGATTGCCATGCAGCGCCGATTCCGGGATGACGAGGGAGCCGGAAATGGTTTCACCGGTGAGCGTTATCTCGACTTGCATGTTGGGCAACAATGGCGGTCGCAGCGGCGGATTGGAATTTCCATAGGGGTCGTCGACCGTAACCACCACAGGGACCGTCCGGGCCCGCGCATCAAGCGCGCCCTCGACGCGGGTCACGGTCGCGGGCCATGTCTGGGTTGGATCGGACACAAGCCGAACGCTGGCCGACATCCGGCTTGACGGACCTGTGCGGATCGCAACAAGCGTATCCTCAATCAGGTCTGTGCCGTAGAGCAGGCGCCGAAATGCGACAAATGGCAGCTGCGCCACCACTTCAACCTGCGCAACACCATCCGTTGCCACCAGAGTCTGTCCGATATTGACATACTCGAAACGTTCAATTGCGACCTTAGTGACCCTGACTTCATAGGGTGTAGTGATTGTGGTGTGGTCGAGGTCACGTTGATTCCGGGCCAGGGCAGTTTTGGTGCGGGCGTTCTGCGCGGCTAAGGCATCACGGCGTGGCCCGATCAGCGCAAGCGTGTTTTTCAACTCGACGACACTGCGTCGTGCCAGAAGGGTTGCGCGTTCGGCCTCGTCGACGCGGGTCTGCGCCGCCACTCCGCGTTTCAGAAGATCTCGGTTGCGCAAAAGGTCGGCTTCCGACAGCACCAACCGGGCCTCTTCCAGATCAAGTATGCGGCTGGTGTTCTCTGCTTCGGCGTCGATCTGCGCGGCTTCGGCAGCATAGGCGGCCAGGTCTGCTTCCGCCTGGACAATGGCCAACCGGTAATCGGTCGGATCGATCTCAAGCACCTTTGTGCCACCGGCGATCAGCTTGCCACTGTCCAGATCCTGATGACGCCAGATCACTTGGCCCTTGACTTCCGATACGGCCGTCCAGGTTTCCGCAGCTTGCACGTTGCCCCACCCCATCGCAATTGGGGCGATGTCAGTCGGTTGCAGCGAAACCGTACGCACCGCGCGGCCCATGACGGGTTCCTCGACGCGTGCCGGTCCCTCTGCCCGGATGATGAAGATAGCGGCAACGGCTATTCCCAGCGCGACCGGCGGGAGAAACCAGAAAGCGGAACTGCGGCGCATGAGCGGTCTCCTTTTCAATCAGGACTCTGCGAGCCGGCGCGCAGAGTCCTCGGACAGCAAGGTAGTTGAAGCAACCCGGCCTTAGCTTCGGGCTCTTCTATTCGCGGGTCTCGCGGTTACGCTCGCCCAGGCGGCAAGGCACCAAAACAGCAAACGCAGAGTGAGCGCCCCCAAGGTTCGGGTTTCCCACTCCTGGCCAACGGCGATTCTCGCAAGAAAAGCTGCGAACAGCACGGTCAACGCCAAGGCCAGGACACCTGCCAGCATCTTACCGAAGCGGCGCCCCTGAAGGATGCCGAACCCGGCGGCGACGTAGACTGCGCCTGACAGGAAGTTGAACCAGAGTACGAAGGGCACAACCCGACCGGCCGCGACACGGGCCGCATCGGGCCCGAAAAGTACCATTCCGCCTGACCACAGCGTCAAGATGCCAAAAGCGATTGCCACTGTACCAATCAGTCGATTGCGGATCATTTTTAGTACCTCCGACGTTCCATATCAAATTTCAACGCGGTCAAAACGGCATCGTGCCAACCATTGTTCGGTGCTGTCGCCGCGCCTGGCCTGGCTTTTGCGGAGGTCACTTGCTGACTCGCAAGATCACCCCCTCCGAATTGCGGAAAGACCCATCACCGAGATCCTCGAAGGTTGTGCAGGTTTTGCCGCGCTTCGGTCCTTTCGTCAGCGTCATGCAGAGCCCGTCGCCCGCGAAAGCCCATGTGCCGGCACCAGTTATGAAGGCCGCTTTCATCGCGACACGGCCATCGGCGTAGTAGCGCAACCGCACGGTCATGCCGTTGTGGCGGCCAACCAGATCCTTGCCGATAATCTGACCGGCGATCTGCGCCTTGGAGAGGCTGTCAGCCAAGGCCGGGCCAGCAGCAAGCATGCTCGTAGTCAGCAGAAAAATCCGGCTGAAGTTTGTGATGTAGCTCATTGGGACATACCTAGATTGTACGGGTCAGGATATCTATTTGTCATATATGTAATAGCTTACTCACTTTGTAAAGTCCCAATTTTTTCCACAATTTCAGCTATGTTAGGAGTTATACGAAATAATTGATTTTCAAAGTTAAGAAAATGAATTAGGAAGTGAGTTATCACTTTTATGAGGCTTCACCGATGTCCCGCGCAAAACACCTGCCAACCGAAGAACGGCGCAACGAAGCTGTCGAGGCTGTTATAGCGCTCGCTGCCGCAAAGAACCCCGAGGACATCACCACCACGGCCATCGCGGGGAGAATGAAACTTAGCCAGGGCGCGCTGTTCCGGCATTTTCCGACCAAGGACGCTATCTGGCGTGATGTGATGAACTGGGTTTCCGATCGCCTGTTTGAGCGCATCGACAAGGTTGCCGGCGGCGAGTCCGACCCGATCGCCGCGCTGGAGGCAATGTTCATGGCGCATATTGCTTTTGTGGCCGAACACCCGGGTGCGCCGCGAATCCTGATGGGGCAGCTCCAGCGCACAGGGGCAACCCCGGCCAAGCAGGCCGCGCATGCCCTTACCTCCAACTATGCCACCCGGCTTCGCCGCATATTAGCTGCGGGCAGAAATTCTGGCACCCTCCCTGCTGGCCTCGACGAAGCTGCCGCGGCGACACTTTTTCTCGGCATGATCCAGGGCCTGGTGGTGCAGGCGCTAATCAGCGGCGACCAGGACCAGATGCGGGCCGATGCGCCTCGGGTCTTCGCGATTTATCGCGCTGGCCTCATGTATGATGAAGCCAAGGCGGAGGAAAGAGAATGAAACTGACGTTCCTGGGCGCGGCGCGAGAAGTAACTGGTTCGTGCTATCTGATCGAGACCGGAACAGTGCGCTTTCTCGTCGACTGTGGCATGGTGCAGGGTGGACGTACTGCCGATGCGCGCAATCGTCGGTCCTTTGCGTTTGATCCGAAAACGCTGGATTTCGTGCTACTGACCCACGCCCATATCGACCACAGCGGGCTGTTGCCAAAGCTGACCCGCAAGGGATTCAGCGGCCCGATTTTCGCGACTGAGGCCACCGGCGATCTGCTGGAAGTAATGCTGCCTGACAGCGCCCACATCCAGGAGGCGGAAGCTGAACGGGCGGCGCGCGGTTACCGCAATCGTAAACCGGCGCGTGCAACACCGGCCCCGCCGATTTATACGATGGAGGATGCCAAAAACTGTTTGCGCCAGATTCGGCGCGTCAACTACGATAAAAAAATCAGCCTGCACTCCAATGTCACATGCACCTTCCGCGATGCTGGCCATATTCTTGGTTCGGCAATCCTTGAGCTGCTGATAGGTGAAGCGGAGAACCCGGTGAAGCTGGTATTCAGTGGCGATATTGGCCAACCAGGCCGGGCGATATTACGCGACCCTACCCGCATTGCCGAAACAGATATTCTGGTGATGGAATCGACTTATGGAGACAGGGCACACCGCGATCAGGCCGCCACAATCGACGAAATGGTCACGATCATCAATGAGACCCACCAGCGTGGCGGCAATGTGATCATACCGGCCTTTGCTGTCGGGCGAACCCAGGAAATCCTTTATCACCTGAACAACCTGACTCGACAGGGCCGCCTGCACGATTTGTCAATTTTCATCGATTCACCGATGGCTGACCGCGCCACCCAAATAACCAAACAGCATCTCGATCTGTTTGATGAACAGGCGCGCGGACTTGCGGACTGGCACGACAAGGGCATCAACCTGCCCGTGATGCATTTCACTGCCAGTGTTGATGAGTCAAAAGCGCTTAATAGAATTCGTTCTGGCGCAATCATCATATCGGCAAGCGGCATGTGCACTGCCGGGCGTATTCGACATCATCTTCTTCAAAACCTGCCGCGTCCGGAATGTGCGGTGCTGATTACAGGATTTCAGGCGCAGGGGACGCTGGGCCGTCGCCTGGTGGACGGTGCAAAGCGGGTGCGGATTTTTGGCGATGACGTCCCGGTGCGCGCTTCTGTGCATACGTTGAACGGATTTTCTGCCCATGCAGACCGACCGGCGCTGCTGGATTGGGCGTCCGGGTTCCAGGTTCAGCCGGGCCAGGTCTTCATCACGCACGGCGAGGAACATGCCGCCAATTCGTTCGCCGAGATATTGCATACCAAACTAGGTTGGCCGGTCTCGGTGCCCAACCTTGGAGACACATTCGACTGGCCCATGGATGCTTCCCAAAAGGTCGACAAATGACCACCGAATCTGAACGTGCGGCAATGCTGACGAAAATACTTTCCAATCCGTCCTACCGGCTGGCAGAGGAAGATCTTGCGCTGTTGGACGAAGACGATTTGCGCCCTCTGCGCCTGCAGCTTGAGTTGATCAAAACCGAGCGGGCAATGCGTCAGCACGGGATAGTCTCCACTGTTGTGGTATTCGGCAGCGCCCGTATCCCGCAGTCCTGTGGCCGCTTCGACAGTGACCGCTGCGAGCGCCAGACCGGCTATATTGAGGAGGCCCGGCGTTTCGCTGCTCTGGTGTCGCAAAGGTTTCAGAAAGAGCAGCGGCGGGATTTTGTTGTCGTCACGGGCGGCGGTCCCGGCATCATGGAAGCGGCAAATCGCGGCGCATGGGAGGTGGGTGCGCGTTCGATCGGGCTCAATATCACCTTGCCCCACGAACAGCATCCCAATCCATTTATCACACCAGATCTCGCCTTCCGGTTTCGCTACTTCGCGATAAGGAAATTGCATTTCGCGCTACGGGCAAAGGCAATGGTGGCCTTTCCCGGTGGTTTCGGCACGCTCGACGAGCTGTTCGAGTTGCTCACCCTGGTGCAGACCGGCAAGATGGCCGCTATCCCGATAGTGCTACTCGGATCGACATTCTGGCGACAGGCGGTCAATTTTGATTTTCTGGTTGAGGAAGGCATGATTTCGGCGACCGACAGAGCTTCATTCACCCTGGTCGACACTGCGGAGGAAGCCGTGACAGTACTGCAGGATTTCTATCACGGGCAGCCACCGGAATGACTGCGCCCTGCCGAATTGCCCGTTGTGCCGACTGTCACAAAATCACAAGGAGACGGACCTGATGTCACGCAAGATATCCATAGCGATCGTATTGATTGCACTTGCCGGGTTACTTGGCTTCGGTGCCTGGACAGTTTTGCTCAAGCCTTCCGATCAACCACCCGAGGGCTTTGCCCGGGGCAATGGCCGGATAGAGGCGGATCTGATTGATATCTCACCTCGTCTGGCCGGGCGAGTGGCAGAGATCAAGGTTCGAGAGGGAGACCTGGTGCAACCAGGCGACGCGCTGGTGGTGATGGATACGGCGGAGTTGCGCGCGCAACTGGCCCGGTCCGATGCAGCGGTGGCGAGCGCCAAAGCAACGGTTGGCGTTGCCACAGCCGGTGTGGCCGAAGCCCGTGCGCGGCTGGCGCAGGCGAAAAGCGAACAGGCCCGTGCGGAAACTTTGAGTGAGCGCGACGTTGTCTCCCGTCAAAACCTCGATGTGCGGCGAACCGAAACCGAACTGACCAAGGCTGGTCTTATCGCCGCCGAGGCTACCAAGGTTGCCAAAGAGCGGGCCGTCGACGCGGAGGTTGCCGCTCGGACCGAGATCGCGGCACGCATTGAGGACGCGACACTATACGCAGGAACTGCGGGACGGGTGCTATATCGTCTGGCCCAGCCTGGCGAGGTGATCAGCGGCGGTGGAAAAGTTCTCACCCTGGTGAGCCTTGAAGATGTCTATATGGAGTTTTTTCTGCCCGCAAATGAAGCACCGCGCCTGCGCATTGGTGACGCTGCCCGTATCGTAGCCGACATCATGCCCGATATGGCTATTCCGGCAGTGATCGCATTTGTCTCGCCGCAGGCGCAGTTTACGCCTAAACAAGTGGAAACCTTAACCGAGCGCGAAAGCCTTATGTTCCGTGTTCGCGTACGTATTCCGCCCGAATTCGTGGCGGAGCGCATCGATCAGGTCAAGACCGGCGTGCGTGGCGTCGCCTGGGTGCGGCTGACGCTCACCGACGGCAGCCTGCCGGATTGGCCCGACGGCTTGACACCACCGCTCGTGTCCATCCCGTCTGCCGCAGTGGGCCCGGACAAGCCATGACCGAACAAGCCGATTCCGTCGCCCAGCTTGTCCATTTAAGCCATCGCTTCGGCAAAGTTACTGCATTGGACGATGTCACGTTAACGTTGCCGGCGGCGCGAATGATCGGGTTGATTGGCCCCGATGGTGTTGGCAAGTCGACTCTGATGGGGCTGGTGGCCGGGGCCAAACGGCTGCAGCAGGGGACGGTTCGCACCTTGGGCGGTAGCATGGCTGACGCCCGTCACCGCGCTGCGGTGGGCGGGCGCATCGCCTACATGCCACAAGGACTTGGACGCAACCTTTACCATGACTTGTCGTTGCGCGAGAATCTCGATTTCTTTGGCAAACTCTTCGGACTGGACCGGAAGGAGCGAAACACACGCATCGAACGATTGACCCGCGCCACCGGGCTGCATCCGTTTCTTGATCGTCCGGCGGGCAAGCTTTCGGGCGGCATGAAGCAGAAGCTGGGACTGTGTTCAGCTCTGATCCATGATCCCGATTTCCTGCTGTTGGATGAACCGACAACTGGCGTCGATCCTCTATCACGGCGACAGTTTTGGGATTTGATCGACGCGATCCGTACGGATCGTCCGCAGATGAGCGTCCTGGTTTCCACTGCCTATATGGAGGAAGCGGCACTTTTTGATCATCTGGTGGCAATGAACGCCGGTCGCGTGCTGGCCGAGGCCAGCCCCGCTGAACTGATGAAGCAGACTTCGAGTACGTCTGTCGGAGGGGCGTATGTCTCGCTGCTGCGGGCGGATAGCAGTTTGGCGGGCGACGCCCTGGCAGCCGAGGACACTGCTTCTGCTGACGTATGGAGTCCCGCGCCGGCTGGCGAGCCTCCCGCACCGAAAATACCCGAAGAACCCGCGATTAAGGCACGCAGCCTGACCCGGCGTTTTGGCGATTTTACGGCCGTCGATGCGGTCAGCTTCGATATTGCACGCGGCGAGATCTTTGGCTTTCTCGGCTCCAACGGCTGCGGCAAGACGACGACGATGAAAATGCTGACCGGTCTCCTGCCTGCAACTGAAGGAGAGGCCTGGATTTTCGGCCATGCGGTCGATGCTCAGGACCCGCAGGCCCGCCGCCGCGTCGGCTTCATGTCGCAGGCCTTTTCGCTGTATGGCGAGCTAAGTGTGCGCGAAAACCTGTTGCTGCACGCGCGGCTGTTTCACCTTGGCGGAACGCTGACCGACCAGCGCATGGCGGATCTGGTGCCCCGCTTCGGGCTTGCGGATTATCTCGACCAGCGCGCTGATGCGCTGCCGCTCGGTCTGCGTCAACGGCTCTCGCTAGCGGTGGCAGTGATTCACGCACCCGAGATCCTGATCCTTGATGAGCCGACGTCTGGCGTCGATCCCCAAGCCCGCGACGATTTCTGGCGGCTGCTTCTAGACTTGTCGCGCAAGGACAAGGTTACGATCTTCATCTCGACCCACTTCATGGACGAGGCGATGCGATGCGACCGTATTTCTCTGATGCACGCAGGCAGGGTGCTGGTCACCGACAGTCCAGAGGCAATCATCGCCTCGCGCAATTCACCGTCGTTGGAAGAAGCGTTCATCGCCTACATATCCGCTGAAATCCCGCCCGAACCGGCCAGCAGCGCTACGCTGGTTGGCACGTCTGATACTCTTGGCGATGCATCTGGCTTCAGTATGCGCCGCCTGCTGGCCTATACCACGCGCGAGGCGAAGCAGGTACGGCGCGATCCAGTGCGGCTGGCTTTTGCCTTTCTGGGCAGCGCATTGCTGTTGCTGATCATGTCTTTCGGCATCTCGCAGGAGGTGCGCAACATTCCCTTTGCCGCCTTCGATCAGGACCGCAGCCCGGAAAGTCGCGCCTATTTGTCAACTTTCGAGGATACAATATGGTTCCAGACCCATGCACCGATCCTTGACGCAGCGGCGATGGACCAGCGATTGGCGAGTGGCGAGCTTACGCTGGCTTTGCAGATCCCGCCCGGTTTCGGCACAGATCTGCGGCGAGGCACCGGGGTTGCAGTTGCCGCGATGATCGACGGCGCAGATACCACGCGGGCAGGTACTGTGGAGAGCTATGTCAAAGGAGCCCATGCCGCGGTTTCGGCCAATGCCGGGGGCGCGGTGCCTTCGCTCGACATGTTGGCGCCGACCGTGACGCCAGTACAGTTGACCCCGCGCTTTCGCTACAATCCGGCGATGGAAAGCCTGCCTTCCATCGGCCCCTCGATCCCGCCACTTCTGCTTCTGCTGTTCCCGGCGATCCTGATGGCGGTCAGCGTGGCGCGCGAAAAAGAAATCGGCACGATCACCAATTTCTATGTCACCCCGACCGGGCGCGCCGAATTCCTGATCGGCAAGCAATTGGTTTATATTGGCATCACGCTGTTGAATTTCGCGATCCTGACGGCGCTGGTCGTGCTGGTGCTGGGCGTACCGCTGCAGGGAAACCCGCTGGTACTCCTGCTGGCGGCGTTGCTCTATGCGGTAGCCGCCACCGGTTTTGGCCTGCTGGTATCCATGATCTCGGCCACGCAGGTTACCGCAGTCTTTGCCAGCACAATCCTCTCGGTGATGCCGACTTTGCAGTTCTCCGGGATGATGACGCCAGTCTCGTCGCTGGAGGGACCTGCACGGATGCTCGGTAGCTTCTGGCCAACGACCTGGTACATGGCCGTTAGCGTCGGCACCTTTACGAAAGGACTCGGCTTGGCCGATCTGAGTGGAGCGCTGATGCGGTTGGCGGTGTTCGGCCCGGTCTTCGTCGGGCTGTCCATCCTGGCCTTGCGCAAGCAGGAACGATGAGATGCAGCACCTTGAAAATATCTTCTGGCTGATTGGCAAGGAACTGAAAAGCGTGCTGGGCGATCCGGTGATGGTGGTCCTGATTCTGTGGTCCTTTGTTTTCGCGGTGATGCTCGAGGCCAGCGGCGCAGGAGACACCGTCCGAAACGCCGCAATTGCCATCACGGATGAGGACCACTCGCCTCTAACTCGACAGATTGAAGCGGCGCTGATGCCGCCTTGGTTCCAGGTCCCTGTCGTCATGACTGCGGATCAGGCCGGCGCTGCGATGGACCGTGGAGAAATCATGTTCGCGCTGTCCTTCCCGCCCGATTTCGCTGCCGACCTGATCACCGGCAAAGCCCCGGTCGCTCAACTTCTGGCCGATGCCACCGCAGTATCGCAGGCTCAACTCGGCACAGACTACATCGGTAACATCGTGCAAGCCGAAGCACTTACCTTCCTGTCGGGCAGTCCTGTCGGCCCCCCTCCCCAACTTCAGCTAGAGCTGCGCCGCGCCTTCAACCCCAATGGCAATCCGGTCTGGTTCAAGGCGATGTCCTCGCTACTCAACCAGTTGTCTTTGCTCACCATCGCATTGACGGGGGCAGCGATGCTGCGCGAACGTGAACATGGCACAATCGAACATCTCATGGTGATGCCGTTGACGCCGGTCGAAATCGGGTTATCGAAGGTTTTGGCAACGATCATGGTGGTACTGGCCGCTTTTGTCGGTTCGCTACTGTTCGTTGTGCAGGGGGTGTTACAGGTCCCGGTCGCGGGATCGACGCCACTTCTGGTGGCAGGGGCAGCGGTTTACCTTTGGGCTGCCGCCGCAATCGGAATGCTCCTGGGAACACTGGCGCGCAGCATGGCGCAATTCGCGCTGCTGGTGATCATGGTCATCATTCCGGTGATCATGCTGTCGGGCGGCATGGGAGCGGTGGAAAGCCAGCCCGACCTCGTCCAAAAATTAACGCTGGCGCTGCCCTCGCGCCATTTCCTTTCCTTCGCCAAGGCGGTGGCTTTTCGCGGTGCGGACCTGACCGCGGTCTGGCCGCAGTTGCTCTTGATGGGGGGGCTGGGCGCTGTCTTTTTTGCCGCAAGTCTAGCACTTTTTCGACGCTCAATGTCGGTTAGCGGTTGATAAGGTCACAACTTGAACCGATGCGGCCAACGGCAAAGCAGCATGTGCTGACTTACCGATAATGAAAACGACGAATGCAATTGCTCTCAACTTGACCGAGTTCCACCGCCCCATTCAGCGGAGATGTCTTCGGATGTTGATGAAGGCCGCTTTCATAGAAAATTGGCGATACGCCGCCGAACCTGCCAGCTCAAAAGTGAACCGCACCGAATTTCCCGGAGAATCCAACTCCTGAGATGGAGCGTGACATGCTCACCAACTCATTGCACAAAGGGAATGCGCGACCGGTTCCGAAACGAGTTCAGCCATGCGGCGCTATTCTGCAGCATGGGTGTTTCTGTGTAGCGCTCGGCGGACGACCTCGATCCAGTATCAAACTCCAACCATGAGCCCCTCATCGTTGGAATTATATTTCGGGCCATACAGGTTGCGTCCGCCCTGAAAGGTACCATTGCCCACCCAGATATATGCGCCCGGCTTCTCTTCAAGCGTGAAAGAAAAATCTTCGGTCCCCATGCTGGTCGGCATGTTCACGTACGCACTGAGCAGCCCCAATTGAGTGGTCCAGTTTGAAGTTCATTCAGGCCTAATCAGAGGACGAGAACATGAAGCGGAACCATTTTTCAGAAGAACAGATTATTGGGATATTGAGCAGCACGCGTCCGGGATTCCGGTTGCGGAGCTCTGTCGCAAGCATGGTGTCACCGACGCCGGACACGAACATTTAGCTGGATAATCGAGATGGGGCACGGTCAATATAATTCTCCTTGTGTTCATTGTTCAACAACAAGAATATCTCCCAGGCTCCTTCATTTCTACCGAACCAGAATCGAAAAGCGGTCCGACAGTTGTTTGACGTAGACCTTCGCCTTCACGCTCGACAAACAGGACGTCCAAACCCATTTGACGGGCCAGTTCTGCTCCCTCCGAGCTGCCTTTCACCATCAGCACCGTTGCCCATGCATCAGCAATCATGCAAGTCTCGGCGATGACCGTGACCGAAGCGGGCGATTGGGCGAGTGGCCCGCCGCGCCCCGGGTCCATGGTGTGGGATAACCGCTTTGTGCCAACGTCAACCCAATGCCGGTAATCTCCCGAGGTGGCGACAGCAGCATCGTGTAAGGCCACAATCGCCAATGGTTTGCGCGTCGCGTAATCGGGGTCTTCGATCGCGATTGCCCAAGGGGAGCCATCGGGCTGGAGTCCAATCCCCCGCAACTCGCCATCAATCGACAGCAGAGCGTCGGAAATATGAAATTGCCTGGCGACATCGGTCAGACGATCCACCCCGTACCCCTTTGCAATCCCCGACAGGTCCAGCGTAACCGGTGCACTCTTGCGCGCGCGCCGCCCGGGCAGATCGAGTTCCAATACGTCGTGCGTCGAACGCCTGTGTTCAGACAATGCTGCTCGGACACGGGCCGGATCTGCCGTCGCCGGGCCAAAGCCCCAGGCCGAAACAGCATCTCCCACGCCGATGTCAAACGCTCCGCCCGAAGCCCGTTCCACCGAAATCGCCATCGCCAGCACAACCATCAGATGTTCAGGCAACCTGACCCAGATTCCCGGCGGTGCCGAATTCAACCGCATCAAGTCGCTGTCGGGCTTCCAGGTGGACATCTGCTGATCCACCTCAGCCACCGCCGCCGCCATCGCTGCAGCAACCGGTGCCGCGTCAAATTCGACAGGTTTGTGAAACAGCGCGGACCACCGTGTCCCCATAGTTTCACCATTGAGCACATGGCGCTTGAGATCAGTAAACGTCTTCGGCATATCGTCCCTCCGCTTTCAGTATGGCAGGCGTCAGGCCCTGCGAAACCAGGATGTCCGTCATCGCTTCAGCAACGCCGGCCGCCATATCGCGGCCACCACACACCAGAACTTGCGCGCCATTAGCGATCAACCGCGCAATCCGAGCCCGGTCACGGCGCAGAATGTCCTGCACATAGGTGCGGGTTTCTGTCCGGGAAAAGGCTGCCGCAACCGAGGTCAGCTTTCCTTGTTCGTGCCATTGGGTCAGCTCGGGCCGGTAAAGAAGATCGCTGTCGGGATGGCGAGTGCCAAACCACAGATGCATCGGCTGATGCCGTGTGTTGGCTCGCGCGAAGCCGGCCAGTGGGCCGATGCCGGTACCAGCGCCGATCAGGATCACCGGCTTTTTACCACGTGCAGGCCTGAACCCCGGATTGGGACGAATGAAGCCCTGAATTGGTGCTCCCGGCTCAAGTGCGAGCAGTTGCCCGGAACACAGGCCGCCGGGATGCTTGCGGACGCAGATTTCCACGAAGCCGTCCTTGTCGTCCGAAGCCAGCGAATAGAAGCGCGGCGACGGTGATCCCTCAGGCACGATTCCGATCAGATCTCCTGGCGCGAAACGAGAAACGCCGAACCCGGTTACCCGCCGCCAAAGAGGTGCTTGCGGCAGGGCGAAGCGCAGGATTGCCGTCGGGGCCTGTACCTCGGCGCCGTAGTCGCGACGCGAAATCAGCGTCAGCACGGATGTCCTGGGCGCAACCGGTTGATGATCGAGCTCAAGCGGCATGTCCAATGCTGCGCCGAGTAAATGACCCCAGCGGGCGAAATCCTGCGGCGACTGGCGGTTGACCGTGTCGATCGGCAGGACCGTGGTCCAACCCTTTGCTTCGGCAGCGCTGGCCACCTGTTTTGCGAAACCGCAAAAATCCGGAAAGCTGCGGTCGCCAAAACCCAGGATCGCGAGCGACATGGCCGGAGGCGTGGGCAAAGCTGCAAGACGATCGAGAAAGCCCTTCGCCGAGGCCGGCGCGACGCCGTCGCCATAGGTCGAGGCGAGAACGATGATACGTTCAGCATTTGTGTAGCGATCGGGAGCGAATGCCGACATCGGCGCCGCATGAACCTTTTGACCTGCTGCCGTCAGAGCCGCCTGCAGCGTTGCCGCAAAGCCCCAGACATTGCCACCCTCGCTGCCCACGAGCACGACCGTGTCAGCGTGACCAGCCGCCACGTTGCCGCGCAGCTTCGGCCGGGCGCGCCGTCCTGCCGCCCAGACGATAACTCCGGTCACCGCCATCAACGGAACTCCGAGCGCCATAAGCCCAAGCAGTAGGCCGAGGGTCGCGGCACCCTGGCCGGTGTGCAGCATGTAGATGGTTTCCGATATCCGGTCCCAGGCGCCGGGTTCGACCCAGGTCAGGAGCGCACCGGTTCCCTGGTCGATATACCCCTGCCCTGCATCGGTTTTCAACGTAAAGACGTCCGTTGGATCGTCCGGATAGGGAAAAGTCAGTTCCCGCAGCGCCGACAACGGCGTGGTGCGCAGAGCCTGCATGTGTATTACCGAGAACCCGCTCTCACCGCTGACCGTATCCGGAATCGGTGGTGTCACATTGTCTTCAGGCAGATAGCCGAATGTCGAGGCGGTCATCCACAAAGCGGTCACAGATGACAGTAAAAGTCCAACGATTGAAAGACGGGCGATCTCGACGTGCAACCGGCCCGGCAGCGGCCCCTTCAGGGATGTGAACACCCGGCGCCAGCCGCCGGTGCGGCGGACAATGAGTGCTGTACCGGAAATCGAAAGAACGAGCATGGCGGCGGCACCAATGGCGGCCACAATTCGCCCTGAATCATCGAGAAACAACGAGCGATGCAACGTTTTCAGCCACCGCTCGACAGGTGATGCGTCAGCGGATCCGGCATCGAGACCCGTCGCCGGGTTGACAGCGGCAGCGCCCGGCGTGCCGTTGTCAAACCAGTAGGCCGTGATCCGCCCCGACGGCGCGCGCTTGATCTGCTCGACACCCGGATGGGTGACCAGAACCCGTGCTGTCAGGTCAGCGACACTGAGCCCGGCCTCCGTCTGCGCAGGCGCCGTCACGGTCTCGAGTGCCGGAAAGACCGACAGCCCGGCGCCGGAAAGGCTGAGGACAAGAAGAAGGGCGGCGGCAATAAGGCCGGGCCATCTGTGAAGGGAGCGGATCATGCTGGTTGGCCTCACATGTTGTAAGCGAATGAAGCGATATAGCGGCGGCCGGGTGTTGCCTTGCCCACGCCAGTGGTTGTGAGCGGCACGACCACCTCTGAGGGGCTTTCACGCATGTCTTCCACGGCGGCATCGACATGCACCTGGTAACCCGCATCGAACAGAGCATCTGCGAGGTTGAGCGTGATGGAGAGTTTACGGCCCGACCCGACGCTGGCGCCGGTGATTCCGTTGATCTCGGACAGGCTTCCGCCGGTGGCGCGCTGCCAATCGCTCAGATGCTGATAATATTTCGACTTGCCGCCGGCCATCCAGAGACTGCCCTTGTAGACACCCTTGGCGTCGGTCACATAGATCGCCAGATATGCGCCGTTGCCACTGTAGTTCTTCAGCGTTGTGTCGATGGTGACAGGCCGCGCCCAGGCGGTCGCGGGAAGTGTCAGCGCGGTGGTGATGGCAAGTGCAGCCAGGATTGATTTCATCATTTTTCTCCACGAGTTGATCTGATGGTGCTTCAATGGGCTCCGCGCCTGATGCCTTCCTTAACAACTGAAACAATTCGCTTCAGCTTGCCGTCAGCTTTCGGGGAACCGCTGACCGACGGTTGGAACGAAGCAAGCCCCGCCATCGATGGTTGATGACGGGGCTAAAAGGCAGGGAGGACGAGATTTGGGTCAGTTCACCTGAACTTTGGATCCTGCGCCCGTATCAAACAGGCCATTGGCAGGAGGCGCTACTGAACCGGCAGGGGCAGGACTTGCACTTGCCTGGCCGCCATCATCATCGTCATCGTCATCGTCATCTTCGCCATCGTCATCCGAGCGGTAACCGGCTTTGGACTTGTAATCATCGTCGTCATTGCTGGCGAGCAGGAAGCTCGTGGCCTTCGACGACGCGTGGTGCATCCCGGTGAACTGGCCGGAATCGTCGGTCCAAACGGAATGGACCGCGCCGACCGCAGGCATCGCGAGGAAAGCGGCGAGCGCCGTGGTTGCAGTCAGGATGGCAAGTGTGGTCTTCATGGGTGTCTCCTTTGATTTGATCGACACCCGGAACCTCGTTCCTGAGCCTTATCGTTTACTGACGTCTCAGAACTATTTGCTTCAGCTTGGCGTCAGGAACAAATCCGCGGATCAAGGAGTGCGGCGCAAAGGCGCCAGCACTTCTCACACCCTCAATCGTCATATTCGATATCAATGACTTCCAATGTCTGCGGATTGACCTTGATCTCGACTTTCCGTCCTGACGCGTCGCGACCATTGATCTGGTAGCAACCGTCATCAATCTTGATCCTGCGAACGGTGACGCCCTGCTCGGCGGCGGCGCGTTGAACTGCTTCACGCGGCTGCCATTGCGCCATCGGCACGGTGCAATCATCCTCGTCGGCGCGGGCCAGACCCGTGGCGCCGAGAGATGCGAAAAGAAACAGAATGGCCAGTGACCTTCTCATACCCCATACTCCCTGTAATAGATTCTTGAGGGATCATCTGCGCCCCGAAGCTGACGGCGGGCTGAACATGGCCAGCAGGGCGCTTCAGTTTGCCGTCAGTTGGCAATGCGAGACAGTGCACGAACAACACGGGCGAACAGCATGCGCATACTCCTGATTGAAGATGACACGGTTCTTGGCTCGGCCGTCCATGACCAGATTGCCGCCGACGGTCATTCGCTGGATTGGGTCAAACGGCTTGATGAGGCAAGCGATGCCGTCGCTGTTGCAGCCTACGATCTGGTGCTGCTCGACCTGATGCTTCCCGACGGGCGCGGCATACCGTTCCTTAAGGCTTTTCGCGCCAAGGGTGATGTCACCCCCGTCATCATTCTGACCGCGCTTGACCAGGTCTCTGACCGTATCGAGGGATTGAATGCGGGGGCTGATGATTATCTGGTCAAGCCGTTTGACCTTGCCGAACTCTCTGCACGCATCGGATCCGTCGCACGGCGCTACAGCGGTAATCCGAATCCCATCATCAAGTTTGGGGAACTGGAGATAGATCTTGCCGCCCGCAGCCTGCGCAAGGACGGTCGCATGGTGCCGCTGACGGCGCGTGAATGGGTGCTTTTCGAGGCCTTCGTGCAGCGTCCGGGGCAGCTTCTTTCCAAGTCACAACTCGAGGAACGGCTCTATTCCTTCGACACCGAGATCGACAGCAATGCGATCGAGGTGCATGTGAGCCGCTTGCGGAAGAAGCTCGGCCATTCCGTGATCGAAACGGAGCGGGGCCTCGGCTATCGGCTGGGAACCACATGAGGGCGCCCCGGTCGCTTCAGGCAAGGCTGGCGATTCTCATCGGGCTAGCCGTGACCCTGCTGTGGATCATCGCAGCCACCGTAACAGCGACACTGCTGCGCCAGGAAATGGACGAAGTGTTCGATTCGGCCTTGCAGGAGACCGCACAGAGGCTGCTGCCGCTTGCTGTTGTCGACATCATCGACCGCGAGGAAGAAGGGATTTCGCAGCGGATCTCCAACCTGAGGGAGCACAGCGAGTTTCTGACCTACATCGTGCGCGACGCGCAGGGGCGCGTGCTGATATCGTCTCATGCGGCGGATCCGTCGGTGTTTCCGCCCTTTGACGGCGTCGGATTCCGCCAGTCGGCCACTCACAGGCTTTATTATGATTCCGCACTGCAGGATTCCATCACCATTGCCGTGGCCGAGCCGCTCGATCACCGGGCGTCGATGGCGCGCGAGATGCAGTTTGGGCTCGGATTGCCGCTGCTGGTCGTCATACCGCTCTGTCTGGCGGCAATTTTCGGTGCGGTGCGCTTCAGCTTCCGGCCGGTCCGGCAGCTCCGCAACGCGCTCGCGAGCCGCGGCGCGCATGATCTCTCGCCGACCTCCAATCTTGATTTGCCCAGCGAGCTTGCGCCCATCGCCGTGGCAACGAATGATCTGCTTGCACGGCTGAACGCCGCTTTCGAGGCGGAACGCAGCCTGGCTGCCAATGCAGCCCACGAACTTCGCACGCCTGTGGCCGGCGCCATTGCCCAGGCGCAGCGATTGCAAAGTGAAACATCCGACCCTGTCGCGGCAAATCGTGCAGCCGACATCGAGGCGACGCTGAAACGCCTGACGCGTCTGTCGGAGAAGCTGATCCAGCTTGCCCGCGCCGAAGGGGGGCGGCTGCGGACAGGCAAGTCTTCAGACCTGAGCCTGGTGCTGCGCCTGATCGTTTCCGATTTCGAGCGGACCGCATGGGGCAGCCAGATCGACTTCATTCCGCCAGACCATCCGGTGATGTCCGATATTGATCCCGATGCCTTCGGCATCGTGTGCCGCAACCTGATTGAAAACGCGCTCAAGCATGGTTCATCGGGATCGCCCGTCAAGATCAGGCTTTCAGCATCGAGGCGGCTGACAATCGAGAATGACGGGCCGGTGATCGAGCCCGAAACCCTTGCCCGGTTGACCCGCCGGTTTGAACGTGGATCGGGGTCCGGTGAGGGGAGCGGTTTGGGATTGGCCATTGTCCACACTATTGCAGATCGCGCGGATTGCACGTTTACACTTACCTCGCCGATTGCCGGTCAGATACGCGGCATTGAAGCGGCCGTTGTTCTTCCACCATGCCATCGCTGCAGATAGCTGGCAGCTGCATACCTTATGTATGGCTGGATGCCCGAATCTGATGCGATTCGGTCAGAGCAGCGTCTATGATGACGGCGTGCCTTCGAGCGACGGCTGCAAACCGCATAACCGAAAGCGGAGGGCGAGATTTTTGACTGGTATCTGTTAAGTTCACAGCTGCCGAAACGTCTTCAAAGCTGCAGGCTATGAGGCGGAAAAAATGCGACACGCTTTAGAAACCGGCGCTCGACATCGTTCCGGCTGCCGGCTGAGACCATATCGTGCAATCCGACATGTGCCCTGGCATCGATCACGCGATCAATTCCGCAATCGCGGTAGAAACGATTCAGCGCAGCGATCATGATCTCGTCGGGAGTATGCATCAGCATCAACGCATGCGCCTGCACCGCATATCCGCCCGCCATCGACCGCCACCGCTGTGCGGTTCCGGCGAATTTTCGGCCCATGACCGTGACGTTAAACCGGCCATCACAGAAAGCACCGGGCACGGGCGCATGGTGGGGACTCAGGCCCAACCCAGAAAGAGCCTCGCAGATAGGTGCCGTTAGCCGCTTGTAGGCGGCCTCCAGCGAGAATGCCGCGCTTCGCGGCCCGCGAAACACCAGAGTCAAGTTGACGATTCCGGGACCCTGAGGCACCAGATCGCCGCCTGTGGCGCGCAGATGCACCGGCAATCCGGCTCTGGCGGAAGCCGTACGTGCGCGGTTGAAACCAGAAAGACTACTCATGCGCAAAGGTGCGACCAATGCAGGTTCGCACGACCACAGCAGGGCAGCAGCAGCGCAGCGTTCGGCGACAACATCAGCCAAGCGATCGGCCTCCCAAGCCAGCGCATCTGCAAGTGTCAGTTCTCGCACCGGGCCGTGTACCGCCGAAGCGGTCACTTGATGTGCCCGATCAGGTCTCCCTTCCGCACAATCGTATCGGTCTGTTTTTCGATCGTCAAAACCCCTTCGGCGGGAGCCGTCACCTCGAACTGCGACTTCTCGACCATAATCTCGGCAATCAACATGCCCTTGCGCACTTGGGCCCCGTCCGAGACCAGCCAGTTGGTAATTACAGCTTCGGCGTCCGCCTCCCACAGATCGGTGGGGATCGTTACATCAGTCGTCATGCCATCAGTCCTTCAGCGCTCACTCTTTTGCATCATGCGATAAGCTGCGACGATCTTATCGGGGTTGGGCAGACAGAACTGCTCCATGTTTTTCGCGTAGGGAATTGGCACATCGGGGAAGGTGACACGCGCGGGCGATGCCTTCAGCTTTGAGATGTCGTGCTCGGTTACGGTGGCAATGATCTCACCCGACACTCCGTAGCTGTGATAGTCTTCGTCAACCACGACCAAACGCCCGGTCTTGGCCACCGACTTAATGACAGTTTCACGGTCGAGTGGGACAAGCGACACCAGATCAATCACCTCAGCGCTAACGCCGTCCTCGGCTAGTTTGTCAGCCGCCTTCAGCGCGTTGTGGACCCCCATTGCAAGGCCGACCAGCGTCACGTCGGAGCCCTCACGCACAACCTTTGCCTTCCCGATTTCGACGATGTAGCCATCCTCGGGTGTGTTGACGGTGGCACCGGGTTCTGTTCCCAGCCAGCCCATGCCCTGCAACCGCTTATGGTACATATAGACAACTGGGTTGTCGTCGCGGATCGCCGCCGTCATCAGCCCCTTGGCGTCATAGGCATTCGACGGAGACACGACTTTCATCCCCGGAAGATGCGCGAAAGTGCCGTAAAGGCACTGCGAATGCTGACCGGCGTCGGAATACCCTCCACCTGTTGATGTCATCAGCACCATCGGCACTTTTACGTTGCCACCCGAAAAATAGATATTCTTGGCCATCTGGTTGTAGATCGCGTCGAAGCAGACGCCAAAAAAATCGACGAACATGAGCTCGACGATCGGCCGCATGCCATCCATCGCCGCGCCCACCGCAGCGCTGATGAAGCCGGTTTCGGAAATCGGGGTATCACGTACCCGTTCCTTGCCGAATTCGTCGAACAGGCCACGGGTATTACCGAAAATGCCGCCGAAACCGGCTATATCCTCTCCCATGACGAAGACGGACGGGTCGCGCTGCATTTCCTGTCGCATCGCCTCGGCCATTGCGCGGGCGATGGTCAGGCGGCGTTCGTTGGTTGGTTGGTCAAGCATGTAACAGATCCTTTCATACCACACGTCGGTGGAGGTCGGAAAATCAGACGAAAACGGCGGTCAGCGCATCGGTGTCCGGCGCATACTTGCTGTTGCGAGCGAAGGCGATGGCATCTGCCACCCGTTCTTCAGCGCGCTTCTCGATCCCGGCCATTTCATCGTCCGTGGCATGTCCGTCCGCGATCACACGCTCGCGCATTTTGGGGATCGGATCCTTGGCAAACAGCGCGTCCTTCTCGCCCTCTGGTCGGTATTGCTCGGCGTCACCCATGAAATGCCCCGCCAGCCGGTAGGTCTCCACCTCGATCAGCGTCGGACCATTGCCAGCGCGCGCGCGCGCAATGGCTTCACCCGCGATATCGAAAATCGCATAGGGATCGTTGCCGGGGATGTAGTGCCCGGGCATACCGTAGCCTGCCGCGCGTACATCGTTGCGCGCCACGGCAGTGGCCTCGGATTTGGGAACCGAAATACCCCAGGAATTGTCTTCAATCACAAAAACGACCGGAAGCTTCCAGACCCCCGCCAAGTTCATCGCCTCATGAAAAGCTCCCTGATTTGCCGCACCTTCGCCGAGAAACGCGACCGCGACCCCCGGCTTGTTCTGTAGCTTACGCGACAGGGCGACACCGCAGGCGGGGCCGCAGCTCTCGCCGATGATGCCGGAGCAGGAGAAGTTTACTGTGGGGTCAAACAGATGCATGTGACCACCACGGCCACCGGACAGTCCCGTGGACTTGCCGAATATCTCGGCCGCCATCTTACGCAGATCAACTCCCTTGGCTATCGCCTGATGGTGTGGCCGGTGAGTCGCTGTGACGGCGTCGCCTGCATCGAGATGCGCGCAGACCCCGACGGCCACAGGTTCCTGCCCGTTCGACAGGTGCATCTCGCCCGGGATCGGGCCGTTGGCCATGTTGAATGCGGGTGTCTTGCCTTCAAGGTAGATCTTCTCGATGGCTTCCTCGAAGCGGCGGCTGACCACCATCATCTCATACATCCAGAGTGTCTGACTTTTCGTCGGTTGCATGTGACTTCTCCCAATTATCGGATTATCTGTGGGCGCATGGACCTTTCAAGACTACGCCGTATCCGGTCGTCTGCATTGACGCAGATCAACGGCTGGTCGGCCACGTCACCCGCCACCAGTTACAAAGCATATTGCTCACGCGCGAACTTGCCGATCCCGGCTGCGTCGAGTGCAGACAGTGGTGCAAGGAACGTCACCTGGATTACGCCGGGCGCGCGCCCGATCTCGATGGCGCCGTTGATCGTGGCCCGGTTTCTTAGCTCGGGAACACTCATGCCGAGTAGGTCAGCGGCGCGGCTCAGCCCGTTCTCGATTGCCTGGTTCAGGGTCGGGCCGGTGCCGATGATCGAGATCGGCGCCGACTGCTCCAGCTTGTCGATTTTCCATTCGCGGGCCAGCGCCGTGGCCTTGGCCTTTTCGTCGGCACTGAACGGCCGTGCCATTGGCGGCAGATCCTCAAGCCGGGGAAACAGCACCGGGCCGGCAAGGCGCCGGCCCTTGATCACCTCGACCTGAAGCGTCACGCTGCCAGCCACGTCCATAGTGTGTCCGGCGATCTCACCGTCGCCCTGTCCGGCGTGCATGTCGCCGATATAGACACCCGCGCCTGGCACTTTGACCGGCACCAGCAGGATCGCGCCGTCGCGGACTGCATCAATGTCCATGTGGCCATCGGTGCGATGCTCGTCCAGCTGCTCGGCAGTCACTGCATACTGGTGCGGAGCACCGACCAGAAATGCGCCGAAATCACCGGCATTGTGCGAATCCGGTAATGGCATCGACGGCGTCGTACCCAGTTGCCCCAGAAACGGCCGCATTCGGACCATTACCGCAGGCATGTCCGACGGTGCATAGACGAGAATGGGATGCTGAACCGAATTATCGGGCAGTGCGGCATAGTGTTCGGCGTTATGCGCGATCTTTTCGGCGGCGTCCTTGGGCATGGTGACCCCCACGCTGCGGGTCTCGTCGAAGACCACGGTATATCCGTGAACCACCTCGAAAGGCTTGACAGGGTTGCCACACTTGTCGCAGCGTACAGCATCTTGCCCGATTCCCTCGATATGGGTTTCGGGCCAGAGCGCGTCACAATGCGGGCAGCGTGCAGCCACATAAGGATCGCCGAGGCAGAACCCCTCAGGTGAAGAATCGTGCCCCGATGCGGTGGCGATAGAAGTCACGGTGATGTCGCGAATGCGGATCGCCAGCGCATCGCCCGGTTCGGCGCCGTTAACATAGACAGGTTTCGTCACCTCGTGCCCACCGCGAAGGCGCGGGGTGATCATTGGCCCCCAGCACCCCGGAGCGGTGTTTGCGATGATCGTGCCGCCGTCTTCGACCGGGCCCAGCATCGGCTGCGACGGGTCCAGAATTCCGTTGGTGAATTCCTGAACGATAAGACTGCGTTGCGCCGCACGGGGTTCGCGTTCGCTTTGATCTTTTGCCATGGGATTCTCCTATCTGAAGTTGACTCTGGGCTAGCTACGGCCGACGCGAGTTCAGCGACATCTTTGGCGCGATATGACCGTAAGTCAATTGGGTGTCAGAGCCTGTGCCACTCCTCAATCGGGGGACCGATTTCGGGGTAGTGTCCTTGGACGTTCTCTAATCGTTTTGGTCACCGGCTGATCTTTCTGGGCTTTGATTTGCGTGCCGGACTCACTGTTTCTCTCCGCAGTCGCCGCTTTGGAGGTTGCCATCGGCGTTTCCGTTCTGGTAATTACCCACCCCTGAATTCGTGATTTCCGGTGCTACTATCGGCCTATGCTAGGACGGATTTAATGACCTGGAAGGGATTTGCGCCTTTGAGGTGTGCGGTATCGACGGTCGTGCGTATGTTCGCCTCGGCTTGGGCGGCCCACATGGCTCGATATCCGTTTGTCACCTTTCGCTGGATAACCCAAGTGTAACTTGGCACTTAATGATGAGACTGCCACCCCAACAATCGAGACCGGTAATCTCTCCGGGGTCAGGCAACCTGCAGAAGGGGCGGCTTTGGCTTGAATATTGGAGGCACGTTCGGTTCCGGCTGTCGGAACGGTGCTCGTAACCGATCGCGAAGCTCGCCGTTCACTTCGGCCGTCCGGACCTGCATGAGCATGTGCGCTCCATGGCGGGACCAGCTCATTTGCTGCTTCTTGACCATCCGCTTGCTGACGAGCGAATTCACCGCCGACTCGGCGAGAGTGGTAGCAACGCGAAGTCCTGATCGGTAGCGCTTCCCATAGTTGATCATCCCACTGCGGTTCGAACGCATATAGGTCAGGAGCTGCGCGCCGAGGCTGTGCAACCGCACGGTCGAGAACCCGTTGTCCTGCTGTGACTCCTTCAACCTCGCCAGAAGCCGCTCCATGTCGCGGATCGCATAATCGACACGTCCATGCCACAGGCGCCACTTCACGGCTCTGATATCCCTGTCGATGGTTGATAGAGCTTCAATGCACCCGGGCTGGGATCGCGCGATATGATCGGCGATCTGCTGCATGGGCTGGATCTTCATGGCGATGTGGAACCAGTCGATGATATGGGTCGTCGGTTTCGGCATGGCGCGGGGCAGCCGCTTCAGGATTTCGGCTCCGTCCGAGATCACCGTCACATCGCCGAAGCCGCGATATCCGGCTTCCTCAAGTGCGTGAAGAGTACGATCTCGGATCGCATGCTGCTCGGTGCTGCCGGAGACGAAGTAGCGGCCACCTGGTTCGCCCCGTCCTCCGCGACCGCATCGGGCCACGACAAGCTCGAAGTTTCGCGCCGAGTTGGGATCGGCGCTGCGCACATGAGCGGTGTCGATGCTAATAACGAACTCTTTGCGCCGATCGCCGGGAAGTTGCATCTCAAGCTGGCATCGATCATCCGTTTGAGACCTCGCCCGCCATGTTTCCCGCACGATCTGATCGTTGAGCCGCTCGTCGACCCTGATGGTGCGCTTGCGTACGGTCGCATGTGTCTCGGTAGGTTCAACGGGCAGGAAATCAGCCAGCACCTTCGCCGCCTGCCGGTAAGGCATCATGCTCCCCAGCCGTGCTGTCAGTTCCATCAGCTCAGGCGTCGCTCGATCGGGACAGATTTCCTTCAGCGGCGCGAAAGTGCCGTCCATGCCAGGGCAGCAATCCCGGCACAGCATCCAGCGGGGGTTGCGAACCTCAACGGTGCCGAAGACGGTTCGGATCCGGCGCGCCGTGTAGTCCTTGACCGGCCGGAACGTATGGCAGTCCGGGCAGACCCGGCGAAAGAGAGAATAGGTCTCTGCCTCATGGTTCACGACGGCGCTCTGCAGCGCCGACATGATCTTCTTGCCATCGTCGATGGACAGTCCAATGTCGCCGTCAAACAGACTCTCCCAGCTCTTGTCGATACGGACCTCCTTTCGGCACGTGTCGCCAAATTCGTTCCTACCCTCAATCATGATCGTCCATTCCACCGCCATCGCTTTGTCTCCGATCAAAACGATGGTGATGGACTGATCGAGCTTAACAACCCGTGTCCGACCCCAGAGAAATTACCGGTCTCGTACAAAGTGCCACTTCCAGCGCTCACACGGAATTCTGAAATGGTTTCCACACGGTCTGGATCGTTTCTTCAACGGACCGCGAACAATCAAGTTTGTAGCGAAATTCAAGATTCATGAGACGCTCCAAGGGTCGGTACTCGCCACCTCACGACACCAAGGCCCACAAGTGCAAGCGCTGTAAATCCCGCGCCTGCGAGAAACGTCGCCTGCGGCCCGAGGCTATCCCAAAGTGCTCCTGCCAGTATGCTTGCAGCCAGAAGAGCCAAGCCAACCAGTAGATTGAATACTCCGTAAGCGGTGCCACGTAAATCTGGTGGTGCAGTATCGGCTACTAGTGTCGCCAACAGTCCTTGTGTGACACCCATGTGCAGGCCCCAAAGCGCAACCCCAATCGCGATTCCAATCAGACTGGACGACAAAGCAAGGACAAGATCCGCGGCGATGAGCAGTGCGAAGCCGATAATCAGCACGGTCAGCCTGTTGTATCGGTCGGACAGCACTCCTGCGGGATAGGCGGCCAGTGAGTAGACGATGTTCATCACAACGAGCACCATTGGGATGAGCACCAACCGTAGCCCTGTTCCTTGCGCCCGAAGGATTAGAAATGCCTCGCTGAACCGCGCTAGCGTGAATACCGTCGCCACTGCTACAACGAGCCAGTACGAGGAACCTAGGCGCTTGAGTTCAGGTAGGCTCAAAGGAAATTGGGCTTTGCGCAGTCCCGCAGGACGTTCTGGTTCATGCACAGCGAAAAGTAGCAGTCCGAGCGCTAAAAAAGCCGGAATGACTGCAAACCAAAATACGGTCTGAAAATTATTCGCGGTCAGCCACATCAAACCCATCGCCAGTAGCGGGCCGAGAAAGGCTCCGACAGTGTCGAGCGACTGGCGCAAGCCAAAACTGGCCCCGCGCAGGTGGACCGGCACAATATCAGCCACTAAAGCATCACGCGGCGCACCGCGAATACCTTTTCCGATACGGTCAACAAAGCGCGCGCCCACCACCCATCCTATTGAGGACGCGAGCGGAAACACAGGCTTGGTGAACGTCGCCAAACCATAACCGATAACAGCCAGCAGCTTGCGTTTGCCGAGCCAGTCGGAAATTGCACCGGAGAAAATCTTGACAATGGAGGCGGTGGCCTCGGCAATACCTTCAATGATACCCACCGTTACCATGGAGGCACCCATGATAGTCACAAGGTAGACTGGGAGTAGGGCGTGAATCAGCTCTGAGGACACATCCATCAATAGCGAAACGAACCCGAGTGCCCAAATTCCTGACGGGATGTTGCGCAGTCCCGCAGAGACTGAAGAATTATTGGCCATAGAAGGAACGTCGCACATCCGCTAGAGACTGCTCTTGTCGATTCTGTCGCTTTGAGTCCATTGGGGAACTTCCCTTTGGTTAGATCCCCATTCTGTCGCGTAGCGTGTACCACCAAGATCCAATTATCGAATACGGCACGCGGAGCATCCGCCCCCCCGGGAACGGATACCAAGGCACGTTCTCGAAAACATCGAAACGGGTCAGGTCGCCGTCAATCGCTTCTGACAAGATCCTACCGAACGTGTGGGATCCGGTGACACCGTGGCCAGAATAACCATGTGCGAAATAGGTGTTGTCGCCGATGCGGCCCATTTGTGGAACACGGCTGAACGACAAGGCGAAATTACCGCTCCAGGCGTATTCGATCCTTGTGCCCTTTAGCTGTGGAAACACCTTATCCATGTTCTTGCGCAGCTTGGTTTTGATATCTTTCGGATCTGTCCCGCCGTAGACGGTACCGCCGCCAAACAGCATACGTTTGTCACCGGACAGGCGATAGTAATCCAGAATATAACGGATATCCTCGACGCAGGCATCCTGCGGCAGAAGTGACTGCGCAAGGTTGTCGTGCAAGGGTTCTGAAGCCATCACTTGCGTGGAAACAGGCATGACCCGCGATGTCAGTGCCGGCACAACATGGCCAAGATACGCATTGCCGCATAACACCAGCGTCTTGCAGGTAACCTGGCCCTTTGAAGTCCTAGCAACAGGCTTGGGCGCTTTGGTATTCACATCAATAACTGGCGACATCTCATAGATCACACCGCCCAGCTTTTCGAATGCAGCAGCTTCTCCCAACGCGAGATTCAGCGGGTGCATGTGTCCGCCACTATGGTCAATTAGACCTCCTGCATAAAGGTCCGATCCGATATGTTCGCGCAGCTGTTCCTTATCAAGAATCTCTTGATTATTGATACCATAGCTGGACCAAAGCTTCATGCGGTCTTCCAGCTCTTTCATATGTGCGTTTGTCAGACCCGTAAAAATATTTTTCTCTTTCAGGTCGCATTTGATGTCGTAGGTCTCGATCTTTTCTCGGATGATCTGACCGCCTTCCTGAACCAACCCAGCGATAAATGTAGCTGTGTCCTGGCCGTAACGCTTCCTGATTGTCTGCAAGCTTGCGTTCAATCCATTTACGATCTGTCCGCCATTGCGCCCCGACGCACCCCACCCAACTTGGGCGCCCTCAACAATCGCAACCTTGTATCCCTTCTCCATCAGATGAAGGCCGGTGGACAATCCGCTGTATCCCGCTCCGATAATGCAGATGTCAATTTCGACATTGCCAACAAGTTCGGGCCGCTTAGGCGACAGGTTGGCGGATGCGGCATAATAACTGGCTGTGTGCGACCCATCGCCCGCATAGGATTGTGACATTGCGTTCATCACACAACCTCCAAGTCTGAGTGGTATTCAAAGTCCGAAACATTGCGCGTGATTTTTCAATTCATGCCTCTTACACTCGACCAGCATGGTTTGTAGCCGTTTGCAAATACAGATTGCACATGCCGGAAGGTATCGATCATCGAAGCGCAATCCATCGGCAGGCTGGGCAATGCTTGGTTACCTGCGTCGCCGCTGATTGCAGGTGCTGGCTCTATCTTGCCTTCAATACCGACCAGTGCGCCGCCCGAAATGCTTGCCATCACTCGATATGGATTCGCATCCGGTATTACCATGTGTGGACGGTTCCCATGCAACGCATTCGAACGCGCACCAGAGAGGAGACAGCCAGCCCTGCTGGGTACGTAATCACCCGCTATCTTCGCCAGTGACACCGTGTTGTATAAACTTGACCTCTAGAATTGCGGTACTGGCATCGGCCATCGGCTGTTTCTATCAGAAACGTTCCGAAGCCACCAATCAGCGCGCCTGCCACTGCTCCACCTACGCTGTTTGAAGCAATCGCGCCGACTGCCGCGCCGATGCCTACTCCACTCGCAGTTTTCTCAGTTGTTGTGCAGGCAGCCAATGCGCTCGCCGCAGCGATGACGATTGCTATTTTCAGAGCTTTCATCGGACAACTCCATTTGATTGGTTTCCAGAATTCTCTATTAAATCCCTTCACTGATTGTGCCTCTGAAGCGGAATCTCGTCAAGCGCAAGCGGGCCCGTTCGTTGCATCTGATTATCACTGAACCGCACCCGATTTGCCGGCGGCAGATCGATTTGAGTTACGCAGCCATGACCGGTTCGGGTATCGTAAAGTTACCGGACTGCGGTCAAAATTGGCGCCCGCCGCTTTCGCTTATGCTGCTTGAGCCTGCCGGAAATTTGCAGAACGGCTAGGCCGCAAAGAACTCATGGACCCGCTCGATCCAGAATTTTGCAACGGCTTCGAGATCGACGGCGCCGGACTTGGCGCGCCTATTTAGAAATTCTATCTATTCCCTCATATTGTCTTTCTCCTTCGGTGATGAGGATTATAATATCCGTTATCAATGATTGTGGATCATAAATTGCCCATTGATTTGACACTTGACCGAGACTCCGCCCATAATGAGATCTTTAAGATCCACAAAGGAACTTTATGGGCCTTAATTTAACCAAACGGCAACAGAACGATGAGAAGAACACGAAGCTATTCCCGCGCGACAAAACAGGCGCTCTCGATCCTCGGCAAGCTAGTCAAGCTGGGCCGGGTGGAGCGTGGCCTCACCGCTGCCGAGTTGGCCGAACGTGCTGGCATCACGCGGAATACACTCCGCAAAATTGAGTATGGCGAGCCAGGACCCGAGATCGGAACAGTCTTTGAGGTTGCTGTACTTGTCGGCGTCCGCCTGTTCGAGGTCGATGACCACACGCTGGCTATGCACAACGCGCGGCTTGATGAAAAGTTGACACTGCTCCCGAAGAGAGTCCGTCCTTCAAAGCAGGAGGTCGATGATGATTTCTAAGGTTGCACAGATAAAAGAGATATTTGTCTGGTTTTGGCTGCCAGGCGCGACGGAACCGGTCGTTGCTGGTCGCATAGAAAAAGACGGCGAACGCTATGTCTTCAACTATGGTGTCAGCTACCTTGAGCGTAAGAACGCGATTCCAATCTACGAGCCCGAACTGCCACTCCGTCGCGGCCGGATTGAACCAATAGCAGACCTAAACATGGCCAGTTGCATTCGTGATGGCTCACCGGACGCTTGGGGACGGCGCGTAATCATAAACCGCCTTGTCGGGGCAAAAGCTGACGAGGTCGAAGTCCGCGAAATCAGCGAACTGACCTACCTTCTTGAATCTGGCTCTGACCGTATCGGCGCACTGGATTTCCAACAATCTGCAACGGAGTACGTCCCGCGCCTCAAATCAGAGGCGTCCTATGGGGAACTGCTTGAAGCGGCCGCGCGCATCGAAAAGGGCGTGCCGCTCACACCCGCGCTTGATCAAGCCCTCAATCATGGCACGTCGATTGGCGGCGCACGCCCGAAGGCACTGATTGATGATGACAATCGTAAGCTGATTGCGAAGTTTTCGTCCGGAACTGACATCTATAGTGTCGTGAAAGCAGAGTTCATCGCCATGCGCCTCGCTAGAGCAAGCGGCCTCAATGTCGCGCCTGTCTCGATGATCGAGGCTGCAGGCAAGGACGTCCTGTTGATCGAACGGTTCGATCGGGTCAAGTCCAAAGACGATTGGCAGCGCAAGGCAATGGTATCAGCGCTCACGATGCTCGGGCTTGACGAAATGATGGCGCGCTATGCTTCTTATCAAGACCTCGCCGAGATTATCCGCCATCGCTTCAGCAAGCCTAAGGAGACGCTCAAGGAGCTCTACTCGCGGATATGCTTCAACATTCTTTGTGGCAACACGGACGACCATGCGCGTAACCATGCCGCATTCTGGGACGGCAAGATGCTTACGCTCACCCCCGCGTATGACATCTGCCCACAGGGCCGCGCAGGCAATGAGGCGTCTCAGGCCATGCTCCTCAATGGCGACAGCCGCATGAGTACGCTCCGCTCCTGCATCGTTGCCACGCCGGATTTTCTGTTATCAGAAGCCGAAGCCGTCTCTATCATCGACCAACAAATTGCAACTATTGCAAATAAATGGGCAGGATTATGCGAGGAGGCTAAATTGACCGAAACCGACAATAAACTTTTTGCAGGCCGCCAGTTTCTCAACCCCTACTGCATCGCAGGTCTTGGGGATGAGCATGCAGCGCTGATCGGTCGCTTCGAAGATGCGCGCGCGCGCATTATGAACTAGCAACTGTGTCTACTGGTCGGGCTGAAGCTGCCAAGAGATGCCGGTTTTGATGATCGCGTTGGCGATTGTAACCAGTCTGCGTGCGATTGCGATGATGACCAGTTTGTGGGGCTTCCCACGCTCTTTGAGACGTTTTGCGACCGGCTTTAAAACCGGATTATGACAAGCGGCGGCGAGCGCGGCCTGGAAAAGCACATGTCGAAGAGACCGTCGTCCGCCCGCAATCGTTAGCCTGCCCCGCTGTCATGGGGGACCGGTGCCAGGCCCGTCATGGCAGCGGCTTCGCCTGACGTCATCCGGCCGAGTTCAGGCAATTCGGCGATCAACATCGCAGCAGACACGGGACCAATTCCCGGGATTGATCGCAGTAGGTTCGCCTTTGCGGCAAGAGGCTCGACTTGTGCGATGACGTTTTCGATCCGCTGTTCGATGGCATCGATCTGGGTGTCGAGAATGTCTTTCAGATCATCATCCATGGTCTCGACCTCAGCAGATACACCCTGCTTCTTGCGAGCTCCAATCTGGGCTTTTAGCCGCTTGCGCATATCGACGAGTTACCCCCTCCGCGTCGTCAAGGTTCTGAGAATACGTAGATTTTTGTCTGGCAGCTCTCGCCCTGTTTCTGGTCGGAATACCATAAAATGGGCGATGAGTTCCGCACCGATGCGGTCAGTTTTCGCCCGCGTGCCCCGGGATAGTGCGAAGGCTTTGATCTGTGCTGGAGGCAATTGCACAGCAGCGATGCCCGCTGCAGAAAGTGTTTGGTCCCAGACTTTGATGGTGCATTATTCTCTGCTGAATGGAAGGGAGCACTATGGGACAAGTTTTACACGGAAGCGCCACGACTACGCACGCCGTCCGAGCAGCAATACAGCGATCGCAAGCTTCGGCCGCACAGCTGAGCCAGACCTATGGGATCAATCCCAAAACGGTGTTGAAATGGAAGAAGCGGACCTGTCTTGAAGACAGAAAGACCGGCCCTTCCGAGCCACGTTCTACAGTGCTTACCGAGGTTGAAGAGGCAGCGATTATCGCCTTTCGGCGCCATACGCTTTTGCCGCTGGACGATTGTCTGTACGCGCTTCAGCCAACCATTCCCCAGCTGACACGCTCGTCACTGCATCGCTGTCTTCAGCGTCATGGCATCAGTAGGTTGCCCGATGTGGATGGCGACAAGCCCGCCAAGAAGAAGTTCAAGCGATACCCCATTGGGTATTTCCATATTGATATCGCCGAGCTTCACACCGCAGAAGGTAAACTGCATCTCTATGTGGCCATTGATAGAACGTCGAAATTTGCGTTTGTTCAACTCGTTGACAAGGCAAACCGGAGAACGGCTTCAGCCTTCCTGGAAGCGCTCATCGAAGCGGTGCCCTACAAAATCAATATTGTTCTTACTGACAACGGAATCCAGTTCACATTTCCGCCGCGATACAGTGACGGGCCAACCGCTACCTACATGACCCACATGTTCGATATGCGGTGCCAGGAAAACGGGATCGAACACAGGCTCACGAAAATCAGACATCCTTGGACCAATGGTCAGGTCGAAAGGATGAACCGAACCATCAAAGATGCCACCGTCAAACGGTACCATTACGACGATCACGGCCAACTGCGCGGTCATCTCAACGACTTCATCAATGCGTACAATTATGCCCGTCGCCTCAAAACCCTCGGCGGCCTAACGCCCTACGAATATATCTGCGAAATCTGGACAAACGAGCCAGAAAGATTCAATCTAAATCCGACCTATCAAATGCCGGGACTGAACACCTAGGCTTCGAAGCTGCCCTTAAGCCGATTATATGTCCGTCGGGCATTGCCAAGTTGTTCAGCCATACTGACCTGGCTACAGGGTGGTGCATGAAGATACAGTCAACAATGCCGCGTCTGAAGGGCTATCGTCACCCTCGTGAAATCATCGCCTACGCGGTTTGGGCTTACCATCGGTTTGCGCTGAGCACGGCGGATGTCGAGGATCTGCTTGCCGAGCGCGGCGTGATTGTGAGCCGGGAGACAATCCGACTCTGGGTCAATCGTTTCGGTGCGCATTTTGCCGCCTGCATCCGACGTGACCGGCCGCGGCCGAACGACAAGTGGCATCTTGATGAGATTGTGATCCCGATCAACGGCGTGAAGCATTGGCTGTGGCGCGCAGTAGATGCCAACGGCGACGTGCTCGACATCCTTGTCCAGGGCCGCCGCAATGCCAAAGCCGCCAAACGTTTCCTGGCAAGGCTGATCGCGCAATTCGGCCACCCGAGGATCGTCATAACCGACAAGTTACGCAGCTAAATCAAACCGATCGCTCATCAGGCACCAAGTGCCGATCACCGTGCCCACAAAGGCCTCAACAACCGGATAGAAGGCAGTCACAGGCCGACGCGACGACGAGAGAAGATCATGGGGCGGTTCAAGTCGCCACGGCAAGCGCAGCGCTTCCTCGCCGCACATGACCAGATCAACAATATCTTCCGCCCTCGCCGTTACCGCCTCTCCGCCACATCATACCGTCATGCCAGGGCAGATGCATTCTGTCTCTGGGCTGACTATGCCGCCGAAATGACACCATAATCGTCGCCATCACGTGCTTTCAAAACCTCGCTTCAGCAACTTGGCAATGCCGTTTCACCTCATGTCCGCACTTGGTCATCTCCCGTGCCCAATAGTGCGCGCTGCCGCAAGCTTCCATGACAACAATCGGCGCAGGCTGCTCCGCCATGAATTTGCGAAATTCCAGCCGCGATAACTTCCTACGAAATCTAACCTGTCCCGTCAGGGACGTTGCGTGCACCTGAAAAAAATTCTTCGCCAGGTCAATCCCGATCATTGTATCCGTCGTCATGATTGCCGTCCTTCCCATTCTGTGGCCGTGAACACCACGATCTTCAATCACGAAAGGTCGTGTGGGTAGAGCGGCAACCACTCCATCTATTCATATAGAACCGCTGTGCCATCCTGAATATCCGACAGCAACTTATCCAGGCGGCGTTTCAGGTGTTCTCTTTCTGGGTCAGCGGCCGTCAGTATTTCCTTGATCTTCAGGAAGTCATGTGCCCCGAACCGGTCGATCGCTGGCGATATCAGGATATCTGGTTTGGCAAATCCGTTTTGCAGCTTCGTGATCTGTTTTTCCAGGATTTGCACAGAACCAAGAACAAGCTCGATTGGCCCTGGATCGGCGGCGCTGCTTCGAGGTTGGGGAATGCCGGTCACATCTACTGCAATCAGTATGCCGCACCCTTTTCTGCGCACCTGATCCATCGGGACCGGGTTGGTGTAGGCTCCGTCTATCAAGATCCTGCCATCAAGCTTTGGGGCCGTAATCAAACCGGGAATTGCGATGGAGGCGGCTACCGCTGTTTCAAGGTCACCGGCTTCGATCGTAACCTCCGATGCGGCATAAAAATCCGTTGCGCTGACCGCGAGCGGAATTTCCGTGTCTTCAAAGCGCTTGGCCATTCCGGGTGGAGAAACCAATTGCACAAGCCCAAGACCATTCAGAGAGATCGGCCAAGAAAGCGACAGGTCAATTGCCTCCGACGCATGGTGATCGGCGCCTGGCCAAAACAACTGCCGCGCGGCTTTTTCAGGCGTGCCCAGAACCGACAATGCATGATCGCGAATCTCGGCGGCGCTCAGTCCGGAGGCGTATGCGGCGCCAAGCAATGCTCCGATAGAGCAACCGGCAATGAAGTCGGGCTTGATGCCAATCTGATCAAGCGCCTCAAAAACCACGATGTGAGCCAATCCGCGCGCAGCACCGCCACCAAGTGCAAGTCCAATTGTGGGGTGCGCTGTCATCGTTAACCTCAAGTCAGTATCGAGCGGTGGATTCAACGGATCGCCACAATGTCACAGCGGTATTTGTGGTTCAGGCTTCGTCATGTTCGTGTCTGGCCCGAGTAGAAATGAAAGGGTTCTTCCGTCAGTAAAAAACGGGTCGCCCGTCAGATTCTGTCCAAGAACCGGTGCGACAAGCTGGATTTCGCTCTTTGAACTGACCAGGCCAGTTTTTTGCAGATCGGTTGCAAAATAATCCCGCTCGGCGTCGATATTAGGACTGATGTGATGGGTCAACCCCCATTTCAATCCATCATCGAAGCTTGCCGTACCGACGAAGATCAGCAAGCCATCCATCGTGCGAAAACCGGTTCTCCAGAACCGTGCATGGTGTCGCTCGCGGAGGCTCTTGTCCATCGTTTCGACCTGAAACCCAAAGTCCTGCGGCTTGCCGTTCCAGAAGGCGGGCGTGACGGGTGCCGTAACATACTCTCTGTCAAACCAGGCTGAAAAGGCGGCGCGAGCCATTGTGTCAAGGCCTGGTTGATCAGCGAGCTGCCATCCGGCTTTTCGGATGGCCTCAAGAAAGCTCACTTCGTCCTCAGCCAGAACGATGAGGCTGATCGGTTCCTGAGGCATGCCCAGAATGCTTTCGGAGCGGACTGGCAGTCGGCCCTCCGCAAAGGCGGTTTCCAGAGGTTCGTTCAACTGAACCATGTTAGGGGCGTCCAGCAGCTGCAAGGTGCGGGTCTGTCGATAATCTTCAACGATGATCCCCACAGCCATCAGAGCACTGACAATGACGCCGATAGAAGCAACCCGCCGCCAAGGTCGAGCCGAGGCATGCTTCGCGGGACTTCTTCTGGAGTGCAGCCATTCCGCCAGCCAGATTCCGAGCAGCGCCCAAAGAGCACCGACAAGGTACCCATTAAGAACATCGCTCAGATAGTGTTCAACCAGGTAGATGCGGCTCATTCCGATCAAGAAGACCAGGGTTGCGCCAGCGAGGAACGAAACGAAAAACGGGCCAAAACGCTCCCGGATCAGGAGGTAGGTCGCAAACCCGAAGAACGCAACGCTGACGGCACTATGGCCACTGGGAAAGGAAAAACTGCTTTCGGCGTAAACAGCCATTTCTGGCCTAGGTCGGGCGAAGAACATTTTCAGTAAAGTCACGGTCATCTGGTTGCCGACCAGAGCGAGCCACAGGCCCGGAATATAGAATAGCTGCTTTCGCAGCCACATAAGGCCGGAAACACCGATCGCCAGTGTTATGATGACTTTCCAGGATCCAAAAGCGGTGACCAGCGTGAAAAACTGAACCAAGCCGGGATCTCGGAATGCAGACAGCAAGTTGGCGACCCGGACATCCGCAGCGACGATCTGGTTCTGAGTGACAAAGTCCAAAGTCGAACCTGCATAGAGCAGCAAGAAATACCCAAAGGCAGCGGCAAGAATGGTGACGGGCAAACCCGTGAACGCTTCTCGCGACAACCGATCAGCCATGAACCGAAAAAGGGCAGGATGGCGACCAACAAGGTCCCGGACATCCGGATTGTCCTTGATTGCCAGTCCGACAGAGCGGAGGACAGAAATGTAAAACGGCAGAGCTTTGCACAGTTTGGCGGCAACGAACCACAGGATCGCGAGGACCAGCAGAACCGCGATTGCAAATAGTCCGGCGCGGGTCATCGTTGCGCCGACCAGATCGACAGCAGTTCCAAAGAAGTATCCGACGATCAGCAGGATAACTGCGTAGGCCAATCCCCCGATCGCGTTCCACAGGAAAAAGCGACGACGGGACATGCCCGATAACCCGGCAACGACCGGGATAATCGGCCTCAAGGGGCCAAAGAAATGACCCAAAATGATGCTGGGCGCACCATATTTGGCAAAGAAGCGGTTTCCACGTTCAAGGTTTGCGATTGACAGGACCCGCCGTCCCTCGCGGAACAGATTTTCACCTTTGGCCCCAATTCTGAAACTGGCCTCGGCCCCCAGAATTGTGCCTATGGCCACAAACCAGACCATGTCTCCGAAATCATAGAAACCCTGCGCCACGAGTGCCCCGCCAAGGACAACGACAACCGTTCCCGGCGTAAAGATGCTGGTCAAAACCAGTGCTTCCCCAAAAGCAAGCAGGCCAATCACCCAATAGCCCCATAGACCCAATGACTGGAGCGAAGGCAGAAGCTCATTCAACCAGGTTTGCATTGCGCCCTCCCTGAAACATATGACCTATCGGAACGATGCAACTTCATCTTCTAAAGGATACCAGTGATGAAACGATCAACTCGAGTCCCTCGCCTATAGAGGAAGGCAACCAGAGCCGCAGCAAGTACCCCTGTCAAAACGCCTCCGAGGACATCACTGACGTAGTGAGTGCCAATATAGATCCGGGAGACGACGACGGCCAATGCGGCCAAGCCAAACCAGATTGCGCGCCGTGGCGTACTGCTGACGGCAAATGTCATCGCGATGGCGAAGGCCGCTGTCGCATGATCGGACGGAAAGGACGGGTCAACACTTGGTGCAATCAGCAAATCAGTGACGCCCAGGGCATAGGGGCGCGCGCGATCAACGAAGACCAGAATGAGTTGGTTAAAAGCAAGGCCGAGAAGGAACGACAAGCCCGCACCAACCAACACATGCCGGGTGCCTTGTCGATCGGCCCTGGCCCACCATTGGTAGGCCACCGCCAGAACCAGCAGCGGAATGCCTGCGGCGGATATCCAGATCATGACGGTATCAAGGAACAAGCTCCGGCCCGCAATGCCGTTGATCAATTGAGTAGCCGAGATATCCAAGTTCTGAAACACATTCATTGCGGTTTTACAGTTCTTGATTGGCGTCAAATACGCGTTGCGCGTAGTCTGCCAACAGATCTTCGCAGCGCGTCATATGCTCAGACGCAGAGGCGGCGAGTGTTGCCTTGTAGAAATCAAGGCTTCGAATCTTTTCGATCCAGCTCTGAAGTTTTTTGAGGTCGTTGTCCTCTTCCTCTAGCTCGGCATAAGTGAATTTCTCTTTCGCGATTTCCCTGGCAATTTCAGCTTCGAACGCATCGCATTTCCCGATGAACTCGCGATACTGCTCGTCCCGATCCGCCTTGAATCTTGCGATCACCTTGCCTTCCTGGGCCTTGTCCAAAGACGTGGTTACCAGAAGGACCGTCTCGCCACCCATCTCGGTTGCGTCGTTCTCAAGCATTTTCAGCTGACGCATGTGCTCATCGGTCTGAGGAAGAAGGCAGACGCCGTTCTGAAGGTACACCGCACCCATGCCTTTAAGCCGCCGCCACAGCGCGACACGCTTTGCAGCAGGTTCCGGCGGGACCTTGTAGGTCATGAGTATCCAGGATATTTGTTCCATCGTGCAATTCTACTGTTACGGTCGTTACATGTCAACTCTCAACGCAATGCATATTCTTGATCGGGAAATTCCGGTTGAAGATTGATTCAAGTCAAGCAGATCGCTGCTCGACGGGCGTAAATTTTCTTTTGGCTGGTCCACGACGGACCGGAAAGTTTTAGGAATTGATATGACGGCATTGTAAATTTAAAGGGCTCGGATCAAAAGTCTTGCCTGCCGCTTTCGCTTATGCTGCCTGCAGGCATGCGATTTCATTCCACATCTGCATGGCTGCGGCTCTCAGTTCACGGTGTTGGTCGGACGTAATATCGTGGCGTGGAAAGTGAAAGAGGTTGGCGACAGGGTCATGAATGGAAACGAAACGCTGGAGATGTCGAGCTGACTTGAACCCCTTCATGATCCGCTCCCGTTGCCGGGTCGGTTGATGGGAATTCTCAGCCCGGTTGTTCAGACCCTTGTGTGATCGATGTTCGACGCCGGGCATGATTTCGCGCTTCGCCGCACCGTAGGATTGCAGCTTGTCAGTGACCATGACGCGGGGTGGGTGCCCCTGTCCTTTGAGAAGCTTTCGCATCAGACGCTTGGCGGCCTTGGTGTTGCGGCGGCTCTGCACCAGCACGTCGAGAACGAAACCATCCTGATCGACAGCTCGCCAAAGCCAGTGTTTCTTTCTACCGATCGTGATCACAACTTCATCGAGGTGCCATTTGTCACCAAGCCGACCGGCGGATCGCCTGCGGATTTCGCAGGCAAAGTGCCTACCGAATTTCTCTGCCCACAGACGCACGGTCTGGTGCGAAACAATGATCCCACGGACCGCCAGCAAATCTTCGACCATCCGCAGACTGAGCGGGAACCGGAGATAGAGCCAGACGGCGTGGGCAATCACTTCAGCTGGGAAACGGTGGCGGCGATAGAGGAGATCACGAGTGGTTTGGGTCATGCCACAAAATCGCACAAGCCAATCGCCGACAGGTTAACGTTACGGTGCCCGAACTTGTCCGGCAAGGCTTTGGGATTGGTATTCTTCCGATCGAGATCGGCGAGGTTTATCCAGAACTCGAAAACCCCTGTTTGGCATTCGAGCCGATCAGCATTGAAACATGGCTGGTGACGCATCGGGAACTAAAAACAAATCTGCGCATCCGCTTGGTTTTTGATCTGCTGGCAGAAGGCATCGGACAGAAGCGATAGGGCTCGTTCTTCAGGCTGAGTCCTTGAGATCCGACACCAACATTATCAACTAGTAAGTCTTGGGATGCGCATGCGCATAAACGTCCACAGCTTCTACAAAGCGCGAAATGCTGTCATTTTAGCAAGCGCAGCAATATCGCCCTTTGTCCGCTCTGCGGTTGTCATGTAACTGCGCAACAAATGTCAGTCATGCCTTTCAAACACAATGCCTCCTGCCGGATAGTGTCGCCTCTAGGTTTGAGACAGGTAGATGCTGGCATGACCAAGCCCCCTTCTATCGCTCCCGCACTTCACCATTGCAAGCGCCGCCGCTTTACCGTTGAAATCATCGCGCACGCTGTGCGGCTCTATTATCCGTTTCCTCTCAGCCTGCGTCATGTCGAGGACCTGCTAGCAACTGTGTCTACGCATGAGTGACTGACCGCCACGGTGCCCGGGATTTGAGGATCGCATTGGCAATGACGACGAGTCGGTGCGCAATCGCGACGATGACCACCTTGTGAGGTTTGCCACTTTTCTTGAGAGGTTCTGAAGTGGCTTAAGAATTGGGTTGTGACAGGCTGCGGCCAACGCGGCCTGGAATAGCACTCTTCCCAAAGATCGCCTTCCACCCGTCATCGCATCCGCAAGATGAAATTCAAAGTGACGAACTGGGCGGAGTACGAGGCGGGCCTTCGCCGGCGCGGCAATTTAACCCTTTGGATAACGCCGGAAGCTCTTATCGGTTGGGCCGCCCCGCGTCGCAAGACGCGTGGTGGCCAGCCGCGCTACTCTGATCTGGCGATCGAAACTACTTTGATGTTGGGCATGGTGTTTGGGTTGCGTTTGCGCCAGAGCGAAGGGCTTTTGAGTTCGGTGCTTGATATGATGGGATTGGATCTGCCTGTGCCCGATCACACCACGTTGAGCCGGAGGGCCAGAACCTGGAAGCCGCCAGCCAGAAACAACGACCGACAGCATGTGGCGGACGGCTCCATTCACGTTCTGGTCGACAGCACCGGGCTGAAGATCTATGGCGCTGGCCAATGGCTGGAAGAAAAACATGGGGCAAAGTCCCGGCGTGGCTGGCGAAAGCTGCACCTGGCGGTTGATGCCGACAGTGGCGAGATCATTTCACATAGTCTGACAGATCAGGAAGCCGGCGATGCCTCGCAGCTGGAGCCGTTGCTGGCTCAGATCGACGATGAGATCGACCAGCTTACCGCCGATGGAGCCTATGATGGCTATCCAACCTACGACGCGGTTCTACATCACAGCGCAGGCGCAAGGGTCGTAATTCCACCGCGATCGAACTCGGTTGAACGGCCGAACGCCCAAGCATGCTGCCAGAGATACGACCACATAGCCTCTGACCTGCTCCCCATAGAGTCCTCGTCTATAAGTTAGCGCTGTTCAGGTTTTGGTCTTCCTTTGACCGGTTAGCATATTCCCGTGGTGTCAGGCCAGCGAGGCTTGAGTGCGGGCGGTGGTCGTTGAAGTCAGTACGCCATGCCGCCACCAGATTGCGGGCATGACGCAGAGTATCGAACAGGTGCTCATTTAGGCATTCATCCCTCATGCGTCCGTTGAAGCTCTCCACGAAGCCGTTTTGCATCGGCTTGCCCGGAGCTATGTAGTGCCACTCGACTTTGCTGTCTTCTTGCCATTTCAGGATCGCGTTCGACGTCAGCTCGGTGCCGTTATCGCTGACCACCATGCAGGGATAGCCCCGCATCTCGGCGATGCGGTCCAATTCGCGTGCGACCCGAATGCCTGACAGGGACGTATCGACAACAGCGGCCAGGCATTCCCGGCTGTAGTCATCAATCACGTTCAGGATGCGGAACCGACGGCCGCAGGTCAGGCTGTCAGATACGAAGTCCAGGCTCCACCGCTGATTTGGTCCCTGCGGGATTGCCATCGGCGCTCTGGTGCCCAGGGCACGTTTCCTGCCGCCACGTTTGCGCACGGTGAGCCCTTCCTCCTTGTAGAGGCGATACAGCTTCTTCCAGTTCACTTGCCAACCCTCACGCCGCAGCAGAACATGCAGACGCCGATAGCCGAACCGCCGTCGCTCAGACGATAGCTCCTTCAGGCGAGCCCGCAGGCCGTCGTCTTCAGATCGCATGAGGGATCGTCGATACACACGTGGATCAATCCCCGCCAAGGCGCAGGCCTGCCGCTGACGGTATCCCTTCTGTGTCATGGCCCAGTCCACGGCTCGCTGCCGTGCCCCAGGCCTCAGAAGTTTTTTGCCAGCATTTCCTTCAGCGTCGACACGTCCATCATCTGCTCAGCCAGCAGCCTTTTGAGCTTGGCGTTCTCAGCCTCCAGCGCCTTCAGCTTCTTGGCATCCGATACTTCCATGCCGCCAAACTTCGCACGCCACTTATAGAACGTCGCGTCGCTGACGCCGTGTTTTCGGCATAGCTCCTTCGCACCCAGACCTGCCTGGTGCTCCTTCAGAATGCCCCCTCTCGGCAGATTGCTGCGCAATCGCCTGCCGGGCAATGAATGATCTGTTCCTCGGTGAACCTTGATCGTTTCATCGTCTGTCTCCTTCAGTAGGAACAGACTAACCCCAAATCGCGGACGTTTCAGGGGAGCAGGTCACCTCCATGCAGATAGATGGCCGGCTGAAATGGCAGGCATCTACCGGCTATGGCAAACGAGCTTTGGCTGAAACCGCAATGGTCGATACAAGGGCGTCATCGGGCCGCGTTTGCGTGCTCGCTCATTCCTTGCTCAACAGACAGAGGCGACGATCGGCGTCACCATTTTGAACCGAATGATTGCCTGTGGACGCCCGAAATCCGTTCGTTACGAGGCAACGGCGGGAGCAACCAAATAAGCGGCCGATCAAAGACCGAATTCCGCACATTTGCTGATCTCTGCACCAACGCTCATGATCGAACCAGACATGGCCAAAGTCCCTGTAAAGTCACCGGCGACGAAGCCGAAGCCAATGGCTGTCAGCAGGCCGTTGCCGGAGAGGTATCCGGACACGTCAGGACCGGAAACACCGCAGGCAGCCCCGCCACCGGCAAACAGGTTGGCGAACGGCGTGCCATCTTCATGCAACACGCGCGCCTGATCATCAATCATCAAACCGCCCTGGGTATGAAACAACGCCCCAGTAACCTTCACTGCGTAAAAGGGAGCAACCAGCACCGGCTTGCCGGTAAAATCCCGGCCAAACGGATCGGGGGCCTTGCCGGATTGATACATTGCCACTTTCGAGAGCGTCCGTGTCAGCGTCACCTTGGGCACTCCAGTGACGCGGGCAAGCTCAGTCACATCGGCAGCCATGCGGATCGCACCAGCCGCCATCGCCTCCTGATAGTCCGGAAAACCTTGAGCGAAATCGTGCAGCCGAACATCAAAGATGTTCCAGACGATGCCGCCTGGTTGCGCCAGCACATTCACCGCCTGTTCCGAATAGCCGCCGTGCTCATTGGAGAAGCGCAAGCCCTCGCTGTTGACCTGAATGCCGCCCTCCATCATCAGCGCCCAGGAAATCAGGATGCCGTGTGGATGGGCCAACGAACCGTGCCCCTGATAGCCCGACACATGTTCGATTCGCGCGCCCAGAGCCTCGCCCCAGGTGAGTGCGTCTCCGGTATTGCCCTGGTGGCCGTAATAGAGACCATCGGCAATTTCGGGGATGTGTTTGCGCACCAGCGTGGAATTGCCGCCAAAGCCGTTGCAAGCGAGCACCAGCGCGCGGCAACCGAGCACTTCCGTCGCGCCATCAGGCCGGGTGATTCCGACCGCAGCGATTTGGCCCCCGCCATCGGAATATAGAGTGGTGACAAGCGCTTCGGTGACGACCGGTATGCCCGCGGCCTCGACTGCGCTCAGCAGTCGCGCTTCCAGCGCCGCGCCGGTCTTTTCGGGAACCGCGTGCATCCTGTGCCGGGAATGGCCGGGATAGAGGAAATCATCCAGCACGATCCATTCCAAGCCGTGGGCGTCGGCAAGCCATTCGAGCGCCGGGCCGACGCTGACACTGGCGAGCCAGGCAAGAGCGGCCGCGGATTTTCCCTTGGATTTGGAAAGAATGTCATCCTCGAAACGGCGCGGCGTGTCATCCTCGACGCCAATGGCGCGCTGAAACCGGGTTGCCGGCGCTGGAACGAACCCGGACGACATCGAGGTTGAGCCGGAAGGTGAAGCGTCGCGTTCAAGCACGATAACCTCAGCACCGGTAGCCCTGGCCCTCAATGCCGCGACGAGCCCGCACGCGCCAGCGCCAATGACGACGACATCGGCCTCGGCATCAATGTTCTTGGGAACGCTTCGCGAGATCTGACCGCCACTCATGTCAGGCTCCCGCGATCAGAGCTGCCGCCTCGCTGCAGGTCATGGTTTTGGCCACTGTCGACAAATCGCCGATGGCACGCTCATGGGTTTCTCGCGAGAACGCCGCGCAGCCATCACTCAGCACATAGGTCGAAAAATCCCTTACATGCGCGTCGCGCACGGTCGAGGCGACGCCGCCATTGGTGACAATGCCGCAAACCATCAACGTATCGATGCCAGCCTTGCGCAACACCCATTCGAGCCGCGTCATGTAGAAGGCCGAATAGGCAACTTTCTCGATCGAAAGGTCGGCTGGCTGCAACTCGTCCACCAGCGCATGGCCCCAGCTGTTCGGCGCAAAATCACCCTTGCGGAGAAAAGAACGTATCTGCTTGAGGTGCGGAGAGATGAACGGCTCCCCGCCCTTCCCCGGCACCAGCGTGAACTGCGTCGAGACAACCCATCCGCCCTTTTCCCGAAGCGCATTGGCAACCGGCAGCACCTGCGCAGGCAGTGCGCCAATATCGGCACTTTTCTGATCGCCGCGCGCATAGGCACCATCCGGATGCAGAAAGTCATTTTGAAGATCGACAATCAGCAGACTTGTGCGGGTCGGATCGAGGATGGGCGCTGACATTGTCTAGGCTCCTGACGTGATGACGAGATTGCCGAAGGCATCAACCACAGCAACGAGGCCGGGATCGACGAAGATCGTAGTGTCTGCCTGTTCGAGCAGTGCCGGCCCGGCAACCGACGCACCAACGGCAAGCTGCAGGCGTTCATAGACCCCGGCTTCGTGCCAGGTTCCATCAGCAAAAACCTGACGCGTACCGATCCGGCAGACATCTGCCGACTTGCCGTCGACTGGAGCGAACACCGCCATGTCCAGTATTGGACGGCGGCCAATCACTGCAATCCGGTAATTCATCATCCGCATCGGAATATTTTCGAGGAGCCGACCATAAGTCTCGCGATAGGCAACCTCGAACGCCTCGCAGATCCCTTGTGACGTCAGACCCGATTCCGGGATTTCAATCGCAACATTCACCGTATGGGTCTGCCCGAGATAGAGCATGTCGAGTTCAACCACCCGGTCGATGCGGGCGAAGGCAACGCCGGCGCTTTCAAGCAGCGCTTCGGTCTCGTCACCGACGCGAACCATCTCTGCACCGAGGTCTGCCGCATCAATCTGGTCGAGAAGCCGGTTGACCGTCTGCACCCGATCGTGGCGCATGTCGGCGACGACGCAGCCAAGCGCCGAGGTGACGCCCGGAAAGCGCGGAACCAGTGCCGAGGCAAGGCCCACTTCCTTGATCAGCGCCCCGGTGTGCAAGGCTCCACCGCCACCAAATGGCATGGCCGAGAACTTCGCCGGGTCATGTCCTTTCTCGATCGAGACCAGACGGATCGCACCAGCCATCTTGGCATTGGCGAGTTGGAGGATCGCCTCCGCCGCCTGCTCGATGGACAGGCCGAGCGGTTTAGCCAGATGCGTGTCGATGGCCTGCCGGGCCGCCTCGACGTCGAGCCGGGCAAGCTTGCCGCCAATCGGGCGGTCGGGATTGATGCGGCCGAGCACCACATTGGCGTCGGTGACCGTCGGGCGGTCATTGCCGAGCCCGTAGCAGACCGGGCCCGGATCAGAGCCGGCCGATTCAGGTCCGACCTGCAACAACCCGCCCTTGTCGAGCGAGGCAATCGATCCGCCACCGGCGCCGATCGTGGTGATCTCGATCATCGGCGTGCGGACCACCATGCCGAAATCAATTGCGGTCTGGGCTGCAAGCGCCGCCTCGCCACCGGCTACCAGCGACACATCAAACGAGGTGCCACCCATGTCGCAGGTAATAATATTCTCAAATCCTGCCGCCTTTGCGATAGCGGTCGCGGCAATGACGCCGGCCGCCGGGCCCGACAGCGCGGTCTTCACCGGATAGCGCTTGGCCATGTCGATCGACATCACCCCGCCATTCGACTGCACGATCAGGATGTCGCCGGCAAAGCCCTTGGCCTCGAGCCCCTTCTCCAGCTTGTCGAGATAGGACGAGACGACTGGCTGCAGATAGGCATTGAGCGTCGCCGTCGACAGCCGCTCGAATTCGCGGATCTCGGGCAGGATCTCGGTTGCCGCGGTGACATAGGCATTGGGCCAGACCGAACGAACCGCTTCAACGGCACGCATTTCGTTGTCGTTGTTGGCGTAGCCATTGATGAAGAAAACGCAGACGGCCTCGCAGCCGGCATCAGAAAGTTCGGTGGCGCGAGCCTTGACCTGCGCCTCGTCGATGCCCTCAAGCACGGTGCCGTCGGCCAGCACTCGCTCGCTCACCTCTACCCGGTCGGGCCGCTCCACCACCGGGGTGAAGGATCCTTTCAAACCCCAGGTCGTCGGCCGGTCACGGCGTCGCATTTCCAACACATCGCGAAAGCCTTCGGTGGTAATGATTCCGGTGCGGGCGCCCTTGCGCTCAAGCAACGCATTGGTTCCAACTGTCGTGCCATGCACGACAGTCCGGATATCGGAAAAATCATCGACCTTGCTGGCGATGCCCTCGACGAAGCCTTTCGACTGATCGCCGCGGGTCGACGGCACTTTGGCGGTGAACACCTGACCGTTGGTTTCATTGAGAATGAAAACATCGGTGAAGGTACCGCCGACATCGACGCCGATTACGTATGCTGGCCGCGTCATTGAGCTGCCTCCCGGGTGCGAAGGTCTTTTGTGGCGGCATCATCCACCGAGCCATCGGCCCGCATCACGACACCATAATCAAGCTCGGTTTGTTCCGGCGTGATATAGCCCAGCCGCAAGTCGCGGGCGACGCTCTCGGGATCGCGGTCAAAGGCCCGGCCATATCCGCCGCCTCCCGGGGTCTCCAGCCGCAATTTCTGACCGCGGTCGATGTGAACGCCAACAATTTTCGAAGCCATTGGCGGCACATGCTCGCCATCTGCCTGCTCATAGTGGAATGCGTTCAAAGCACCGGCCCCACCGCCAACGACGCCGGGCGGGGGAAATCTGCCCCGCTCTCCAAACAGGAAGACGTCGGCTTGCTTCTCCAGAAGCTCGATCTCATAGATCGCTCCGAGACCACCTCGGAACTCACCTGCTCCACCAGAATCGGGCCGCAGCGCCCATTGGATAAAGCGCACGGGATAGGCGGCTTCGAGGATTTCCAGTGGCGGAATCGTAGCTGTGGAAATTGGCGCGTTGCCATGGTTGAGACCATCACCCGCACCATGGGCGCCATGACCACCACCGAAGAAAGAAAACATCACCCAGCGCTGGCCATTGGCACGGTGCCCGGCCAGCGACAGCGCGTTGATGGTGCCGTAGGCGCAGGCCATTGCTGGCTCGGGCGCGATCTGCGCCACCGCTTGAAACACCACGTCAATCAGTCGCAGGATGGTCTCGGTATAGCCGCCGACCGGTTTTGGTGCCCGCACCGAAAGCAAAGAATGTTCATCGATGCGGAATTCGACCGGCTCCAGCACCCCGGCATTGGCCGGCACATCGCCAAAGATATGCTTGAGTGCCACGTAACAAGCGGCAATCGTTGTCGCCCGCGATATGTTGACCGGGCCGGCGCAGGCAGGCGACGAGCGCGAGAAATCCATCACCATGCGGTCGCCATCAATGATCAGGTCGAGCGCGATTTTCAGCGGCTCGTCATTGATGCCGTCATTGTCGAGGAAATCCTCGGCCGAGACTGTGCCCGATGGCAGGTTGGCGATTTGCGCCCGCATCATCTGCGCCGCACGCGCCGTGAGTTCACCCATGCATTCGGCGACCTTGCCGTCACCATACTCGTCGAGCAGCGCATTCATGCGCTTTTCGCCAAGCTGCAACGCATTGATCTGGCCATTGAGATCACCATAGAGCGACAATGGCAGCCTGGAGTTGGCAGACAGGATATCAACAATATCCTGGCGGAATTCGCCGCGGTCATAGAGCTTGACCGGCGGGATCAGCATGCCTTCCTGGAAACACTCGGTTGCCGCCGGATTGTAATTGCCCGGCACGTTGCCGCCGACATCGTGCCAATGGCCGACCGAGGCCAGGTAACAATACACCTCGCCGTCCCTGAACACCGGCTTGACCAGCCGGAAATCTGAAAGATGCGTGCCTCCGTCATAGGGATCGTTGAAGATCCAGACGTCACCCTCGTGCACGCCGCCCTGTTTGGCTGCCTTTTCAATCACCGCCTTGACCGCAAACGCCATGACGCCGACGAAGATCGGCAGACCGGACTTGCCCTGCACCAGCGTGTCGCCGGTTGTGGCATCATAGATGCCGTGCGATGCGTCATGGGCCTCGGCAATGATCGGATTGAACGCGGAACGGAACAACGTCGCGTCCATCTCATCGGCGATCTGTTCCAGGCGGCCCTTGAGGATGGCCAGCGTGACCGGATCAATCGTCATGCTTCGGTGTCTCCATCATAGCGCTTGCCGCTTGCAAGCAGATCATCGGTCCCGATGACGCCGTTAAGCCCGGCAAAATCGAACATGCGGTTGCGGAAGGCCTCATTGGAGCCCGATGCCGCGAGGTTGGCGTAGTAATCCCGCGCAGTCGCGGCGATGGCGCGCACGATTCCACCAGGGAAGATGACGAAGCTGAAACCGAGTTCCTGCAGGTCGCTAGCATTGATGATCGGCGTTTTGCCACCCTCGACCATGTTGGCCATCAGCGGCACGCGGCCTCCGAAACGCTGCACGATCTGCGTGATCTCGTCCATCGATTGCGGCGCCTCAATGAACAGCATGTCAGCCCCGGCCTCGACATAGGCTTCAGCCCGATCCATCGCCGCGTCAAATCCTTCGACCGCGATGGCGTCGGTGCGGCCGATCACCAGAGTCTCTTCGGATTGACGTGCATCGCAGGCGGCGCGGATCTTACCCGCCATCTCGCCCTTGGAGATCAGCGACTTGCCATCGAGATGACCGCACCGCTTCGGCATGGTCTGATCTTCAAGCTGCAGGGCATTCGCACCCATCCGCTCAAACACGCGGACGGTTCTCTGCACGTTGAGCGCGTTGCCAAATCCATTGTCGGCGTCAACGATGATCGGCAGCACAATCCGGTCACGCAGTGCCGCAATGGTATCGGCAACCTCGCTCATCGAGACCAGCCCGATATCGGGCCGCCCGAAACGGGTGTAGGCGATGGACGCGCCCGAAAGATAGACTGCTTCGGCGCCTGACTGTTCGGCAATGAGACCGGTCAAAGCGTCGTAGACACCGGGTGCAAGCAGAATTTCCGCCCGGCCCAGCCGTTGTTTCAGGCTCATGCGCCTGCCTCCTTAGCACGCTTCGCAGCGAAACGCTTTTTCAAATGCGGCACCAGCCCGCCATCGGCGAGCATCGGCTTGAGATTGTCCGGCAACGGTTCGAGCCGGACAGTTCGGTTCTTGGTTGTCAGCCGGAGTTCACCCGCGACGGGATCAAGGCTCACGGAATCGCCGTCCTCCACCCCGTTGATGTCATCCGCGATCAGCACCGGCAGGCCGAGATTGAGCGCATTGCGGTAGAAGATCCCGGCAAAGGAGCGGGCCACGACCCCGGCAAGGCCAAGATGTTTCAAGGCTTCCGCCGCCTGTTCGCGCGACGACCCCATACCGAAATTCTTGCCCGCCACGATGACGTCGCCCGGCTTCACCGATCCGGCGAAATCCGGCCGCGCCGATTCGAGGCAATGGGCAGCAAGCATGTCGAGACCGCCCTTCATGTACTGGCCCGGCGCCAACTGATCGGTGTCGATGTCATCGCCGAGAAGGAAAATCCGTCCGCTCATGCCGCACCCTCCCCATCGGTCAGGAATTCACGCGGGTCGGCGATGCCCCCGGTGATCGCGGACGCCGCCACGGTCAGCGGCGAAGCAAGCCAGACCTTCGAGGACGCCGCGCCCATACGGCCCTGGAAATTGCGCGCCGTCGAGGAAATGCAGGTGACGTCCTCGCCTAGCCGGTCCGTGCCGTAACCGGCACAAATCCTGCAGGCATTAGGAAGAATCTGCGCACCGGCTTCTTCGAAGACACGCATGATGCCTTCATCTGCAGCCCGCTGTTGATCGCGCATCGAAGCGGGCGCGACCTTGAGCGCGATACCGGGTGCCAACTTGCGGCCGCGCAGGATTGCCGCTGCGCCCTTCAGATCCTCGTATTTGGCCCCGGTGCAGGCTCCGATATAGGCAACATCAAAACGGGTGTCGGGCGCTTGTGTCACCGGCATCGCATTGGCGGGCGAATGCGGAGCGGCCACCTGCGGTTCCAGCGCCGATGCATTGAAGACGTGGTGCGCGGCAAGTTCCGCGCCCGGATCGGTCACAAGTCCGTGCCAGTCTCCTGCCGAACCGCCAACACTTTCCAGATAGGCCTCAGTTGTCGCATCCGGTGCGATCAGTCCGGCCTGTCCGCCGAGTTCTGCCGCCATATTGGACAGCGTCATCCGCTCCTGCATCGACAGTGCTGCAATCGCCTCGCCGGTATATTCCACCGCCTGATATTGGCCGCCATCCATGCCAAGCCGACCACAAAGCGCCAGCATGATGTCCTTGGCGAGCACGCCTAGTGAAAGCCGCCCCTGCCATTCGATCAGGATTGTGCCGGGAACCTTGAGCCAGATCTCGCCGGTAGCCAGAACACCCGCCATCTCGGTGGCACCGATACCGAACATATAGGCCCCGAAGGCGCCACCCGTTGGTGAATGACTGTCGCCACCGACAACAAGCATGCCCGGTTTCAGGTGCCCGCGCTCAGGCAGCACAACATGACAGATGCCTTCCCCGTCGTGGAAAGCGACCTTGCGCTCCTTGGCCCAGCGGCGGGTCAGTTCGAGAATACGCGCGCCCTCATCGGTATCGCCGGGCACGAAATGGTCAGAAATCAACACAACCTTCGAGGCGTCGAACAGACCGACCCCGAGATCCTGCAAGATCGGCTCGACCCGGCGCGGACCACCAGAATCGTGGATCATGGCAAGATCGACACGTGCGGTGACCACTTCACCGGGACGGACGGTGTCCCGTCCTGCGGCGCGCGCAATGATCTTTTGAGCAAGTGTGGACGCCATCATGCAAGCCCCAGATAGGAACGCTGCAGTTCCGGGTCATCCATCAGGTCGGACGGGATGCCCGACAGCTTGATCTCACCGTTCTCCATCACGAACGCCCGGTCGGCAATTTCCATCGATTGCAGCACATTCTGCTCGACCAGCAGGATGGTAAGACCATCGGTGTTGAGCTGCTTGATCAGGCTAAACATCTCCTCGACCAACAATGGCGATAGGCCGATCGACGGCTCATCGAGGATGAGCAGCAAGGGTTCGGCCATCATGCCGCGGCCGATGGCAAGCATCTGCTGTTCACCGCCTGACAGAGTGCCAGCGTTCTGTGAGAACCGTTCCCTGAGCCGAGGAAAAATATGGGCCACATGCTCGATGTTGCGGGACCTGTTGGCCCGGCCGCGCCGGTAGCTACCGAGTTCGAGATTTTCACGCACCGTCATGTTGGGAAAAACATGGCGGCCTTCAGGAACCTGGATCAGCCCTTCATCAACAATCGCCTGTGGCGACAGACCGGCAATCGACTTGCCTTCGAAGGTAATCGAACCGCTCCATGGCTTCATCAGTCCCGAGACGACAGCAGAGAACGTTGTTTTGCCGACGCCGTTCGAGCCAAGCAGGGTGACAATTTCGCCCTTGCTGATCGAAAGATCGATGCCGCGCAACACCTCGACCGCACCGTAGCCGGCGCGCAGATTGCTGACCTCAAGCACTGGCAGCCTCCCGCTTGGCAATGCGTTCGGCCATACCCTTGCCGAGATAGGCTTCGATAACGCCGGGATTGGACACCACCTCACGCGGTGGTCCCTCCGCTATGATGGCGCCCTGGTTCAAAACCCAAGTGTAATCCGACAGGCTCATCACCGCCTGCATCACATGTTCGATCAGCAATATGGTCACGCCCGCATCGCGGATGGCGCGAATAACCGGAATGACATCGCGGATTTCCGATGGATTCAATCCGGCCAGCACCTCGTCAAACAGGATCATTTTCGGATCGGTCGCCAGTGCCCGGGCCACTTCAAGGCGTTTACGTCCTGCAACGGTCAGCGCTCCTGCATCCATATCGAGCCGGTCGCCGAGCCCCACCTGCTCGGCCACGGCCTCCGCCTTGGCCAGCGCATCGGCGCGGCGTCTGAGCTTGAGGTGTGCGCCAACGGCAATATTGTCCCGCACGGTTTGGCCGGCAAAGGGCTGCACCGTCTGGAAGGTGCGGATCATGCCACGCTTCGCAATTGCCTCCGGCGGCAATCCGGTAATGTCTTCGTCCAGAAACCGAACGGTTCCTGAATCGGGGGTGTGAAAACCGGTGATCAGCGCGAACAGCGTGGTTTTTCCGGCGCCATTGGGGCCGATAAGCGAGGTGATCCCACCTTGCGGCACGGTCATGGTCACTGATTGCGACGCCTGCAATCCGCCAAAGCTTTTGCAAAGCCCGTTTATCTCAAGCATGGCCCTTGCTCCCCCCGGTCCGGGATTCGTCCGGTTTTTCGCTCCGCAGATGCGAAGCCAGACCGGCAAGCCCGCGCGGCACGAACAGGACCATGATCACCAGCAGAACGCCATAGAGCACAAGGCTGATCCCCGGCGCATCACCGATCACTGCTCGGGAGAGCTCCGACAAGCCGTGCAGGAAGGCAGCTCCAAGCAACGGACCAAACAGCGTTCCCATGCCGCCGATGATCGGCACCAGCAGGCTTTCAACCGAGATCGCTGCGCCATAGGCGATATGTGGATCGAGATACAGAAAATACTGAGCGTAGAACACACCGGCCAGACCGGCGAAAAACCCCGAGAGCATGATCGCCCCCATCTTCACCCGGAAAGCATCGACGCCAAGTGCCCGCGCGGCATCCTCATTGTCCCGCACCGCCATCAGCTGCGCGCCAAAGCGGGAATTGCCGATCTTCCAGACAGTCAGGAAGGCGGCAAATGTCATGGCCCAGATCACCCAGAAGAACCCCTCTTTGGTGACGAACTGGAAATTGGCTGCACTCCGCTCCAGCGGGATCAGAAGCCCCACGCCGGCACCGGTGAAATCGACTGAATTCGAAAGGATCCGCAACACTTCGGCAAAAGCCAGCGTCACCAATGCAAAGTAGGATCCGCGCAGACCATAGCGGAACGTGCAGAAGCCGATGAACGCGCCGACCGCGGCTGCGGCAAATCCACCCGCCGCCAGACCGAGCCACGGATTGATGTCGAACTGCACCTGCAGCACCGCCACCGTATAGGCTCCAGTCCCGAAATAGGCTGCATGGCCAAACGAGACCTGTCCGCCATACCCGCCCAGGATATTCCACGCCTGACCCAGCAGCGCTGCATAAAGCGTCATGATCACTATATTGAGCAGCGACTCCTGGGTGATAAGCAAAGGCGCCAGGGCAATCAGGCCAAAGACCACAATCAGCATCAGCAATTTTTGAGCAGGTTTCATGCCTTCGCTCCGAACAGGCCGTTCGGCCGGAAAATCAGCACCAGGATGAAGATCAGGAAAATCCCGATCTGACCGAGGCTCTCACCCAGAAACAGCCCT
>Ga0163215_100481_pt1 | contig 65195 bp, 62 predicted proteins | sample SynspAceP_FD_185934 | JGI IMG/M metagenome (GOLD analysis project Ga0163215, IMG submission 185934) | Saline lake microbial communities from Ace Lake in Antarctica - Synechococcus sp. Ace-P (Hybrid Assembly) | ecosystem: Environmental > Aquatic > Non-marine Saline and Alkaline > Saline | place... | reverse complement strand
ATGGCATTTGCGGCGCCTGCTCTGTCTGTATTCGCCCTTGGGCAGGGTGAAAACGGCAACGCAGCGCAAGGAGCCTTTGCGCTGACGCTCGACGCGCCAGCCCCCGATCGTGGCGATCCTTGCGCGGTCTTCAACCAGTAGGGTCTGGCACTGTCACGGCGCCCCGCCTATGTTGCCTCTGAAACGGCCACGCGGGGGCGCACAACATGCTAGTCGGCAAACATATTCTTTTGATCATCGGCGGCGGGATCGCCGCGTTCAAATCGCTGGACCTGATCCGCCGCCTGCGGACGCGCGGTGCGGTTGTGACGCCCGTCCTCACCCGCGCGGGCGAGGAATTTGTCACGCCGCTTTCTGTCTCTGCGTTGGCGGGCAGCAAGGTCTATCGCGATTTGTTCGATCTGGGCGACGAGGCGGAAATGGGTCACATCCAGCTCAGCCGCGTGGCCGATTTGGTGGTGGTGGCCCCCGCCACCGCCGATCTGATGGCCAAGATGGCAGGCGGGCTGGCCAATGATCTGGCCTCGACCCTGCTTCTGGCCACTGACACGCCGGTTATGATTGTGCCCGCCATGAATGTCCGCATGTGGGAGCACGCCGCGACCCAGCGCAATCTTTCGACCCTGCGCGGCGATGGTATTCTGGTAACCGGCCCGAACAAGGGCGATATGGCCTGCGGGGAACACGGCCCCGGCCGCATGTCCGAGCCGATGGAGATCGTCGCGGCAGTAGAGGCGGCGCTGTCCGACGGCCCGCTCAAAGGCTGCCGGATCCTTGTGACCTCCGGCCCTACCCATGAGCCGATTGATCCCGTGCGCTATATCGCCAACCGCTCCAGTGGCGCGCAGGGCACCGCCTTGGCCCGCGCGCTGGCGCATCTCGGGGCGCAGGTGGTGTTTGTCACCGGTCCTGCGGATGTGCCGCCTCCAGAAGGCGTTGAAGTGGTCGCGGTCCAAACCGCCCAGCAGATGAAAGAGGCAGTGGATGCGGCGCTGCCCGTGGACGCCGCTGTCTTTGCCGCGGCCGTTGCTGACTGGCGCGTGAGCTCGGCCTCTGACCGCAAGCTCAAGAAAACCAAGGACGGTTTGCCTGTGCTGGAATTTGCCGAAAACCCCGACATACTGCATGGCGTGAGCCAGATGACCCAAGGCCGCCCGCCGCTGGTGGTGGGATTTGCCGCCGAGACCAATGACGTGATCGAGAACGCCACCGCCAAGCGCCTGCGCAAGGGCTGTGACTGGATCGTCGCTAACGATGTCTCGCCCGCGACGGGCATCATGGGGGGCACCGAAAACGCGGTTACATTGATCAGCGATGCAGGTGCGGAGGAATGGCCGCGTATGACCAAGGATGCCGTGGCGCAAAAGCTGGCGATGCGCATCGCGGAGGCGATAACTTCATGAAGGGTGTTGATATCCGCATGATGTGGGAGCCGGACGCCGACCGTGCGCTGGGCCTGCCAAGCTATGAGACAGCGGGTGCCGCAGGTGCGGACCTGCGCGCAAATCTGCCCGATGCCGCGCCTGTAACGCTTGCGCCGGGTGCCCGCGCGCTGGTGCCTACCGGTTTGCGGCTGGCGATCCCGGAGGGGTTCGAGGTGCAGATCCGCCCGCGCTCGGGTCTCGCGTTGAAGTACGGGATCACCCTGCCTAACAGTCCGGGAACGATTGACGCGGATTATCGCGGTCCCCTCGGCGTGATCGTGATGAACGCGGGCGAGGTAGACTTTACCATCACCCACGGCATGCGCATTGCACAGATGGTGGTCGCGCCGGTAGTTCAGGCTAGGTTCTTTGCCGTAGAAGGGCTGGACGATACCGCGCGCGGTGCGGGCGGGTTCGGCTCCACCGGAACGGAGTAATCGGGTGCTGGTATTTGTTCTTGCAGGGGTGATCTGGGGCTTGGGTATTGTCATGGGCACGCCTCGCCCCGCGCGCTGGATCATGATTGGTTTACTGCTGGTTGCGGTGATCGCGGGCCACCTGGTTTTGCCCGATGGTCACCCGCTGCGTACGGCGACAGGCGGCAGTGCCGCGATCTGGGTGATTGCAACCGGCATAGGCGGGCTTGTATGGCTTTATTCGCGGGTCATAGCCCGCGTGCGGCACCGCACGGGCGTGGATGAGAAAAATCCCACACTGCCCGCAGGCAAACCCGGCAGCTTTACCGAGACCGAGCTCAACCGCTACGCCCGTCACATCGCCCTGCGCGAGGTCGGCGGCGCGGGACAAAAGGCGCTCAAGAATGCAAAGGTGCTGGTGGTGGGGGCAGGCGGCCTCGGCGCGCCCGCGCTGCAATATCTGGCGGCCGCAGGTGTAGGCACCATAGGCGTGATTGATGCCGACACGGTCGAGAATTCCAACCTCCACAGGCAAGTGATCCACAAGGATGCTGCCATCGGGATGCCCAAGGTGTTCTCGGCCCAGAAGGAAATGGAAGCTCAGAACCCGTTCGTTGACGTGCGCCCCTACAACCGCAAGTTTGATGAAAACATCGCGGCGGAACTGGTCGCAGACTATGATCTGGTGCTCGACGGGACAGATAATTTCGACACACGTTATCTGGTTAATGCTACTTGCGTCGCGGCGGGTGTGCCGCTGGTCTCGGGTGCGCTGAGCCAGTGGGAAGGGCAGCTGAGCGTTTTTGATCCGACCCATGGCGCGCCGTGCTACCAGTGTATCTTCCCCGCTGCCCCCGCCCCTCATCTGGCCCCCAGCTGTGCCGAGGCGGGGGTGATCGGCCCGCTGCCCGGCGTGGTGGGCGCGATGATGGCTGTCGAGGCGATCAAGCTCATCACCGATGCCGGAGCGCCGCTGCGCGGGCAGATGGTGATCTATGACGCGCTATACGGCGAAAGCCGCAACATCCGGATCGCCCCGCGCGCCGACTGCCCCGTTTGCGGCTCTGACCGCACCTGACATTGTATCAACCGCGCCGCGTTCCTAGGTTGGACGCAAAGGAGACTGCATATGAACCCCCTGTTGCAAGACTGGAACACCCCCTTTGGCCTCGCCCCTTTTGATCAGGTGAGCGACGATGATTTCGCACCTGCACTGAAGCAGGCGCTGGAGGTGCACAAAGGCGAGATTGCAGCGATCGCCGACAATCCCGCCCCCGCCGATTTCACCAACACGATCGAGGCGCTGGAGGCCGCAGGCCATTTGCTGGATCAGGTGCTGGGCGTGTTCTTCACGGTCGCTGGCGCCGATAGCAATCCCGCGCGCGAGGCGTTGCAGCGGGATTTCTCGCCCGAACTCTCGGCGCATTTCTCGGATATTACTGCCAACAAGGCACTCTTTGCGCGCGTCAATGCGGTTTGGGAGGCGCGTGATACGCTCGATCTGACGGACGAGCAGGCGCGGGTGTTGATGCTGACCCACCGCGGTTTCGTGCGCGCAGGCGCTGCCCTGACAGGTGCGGAAGAGACGCGGATGAAAGAGATCAAGGGGCGGCTGGCGGTGCTTGGCACCCAGTTCACCCAGAACCTTCTGGCGGATGAGCGAAGCTGGTTCATGAAGCTCGAAGATGGCGATCTGCAAGGTTTGCCAGATTTCGTCGTCGATGCCGCCCGTGCCGCTGGCGAGGAGAAGGAGGCGGGCGGCCCAGTGGTGACCCTGTCCCGCTCGCTCATCACGCCATTCCTGCAATTCAGCCCCCGCCGCGACTTGCGCGAACAGGCGTTCAAGGCATGGGAAGCACGTGGCGCGAATGGCGGCGAAACCGATAACCGCGCTATCGCGGCTGAGACGCTGACCTTGCGCCACGAGCGCGCGGCGCTGCTGGGCTATAACAGCTTTGCGGATTACAAGCTGGAAACCGAGATGGCCAAAACGCCAGAGGCCGTGCGCGACCTGCTGATGCAGGTGTGGGAACCAGCCAAGGCGCAGGCCAATGCGGACGCCGAGGTGCTGAGGCAGATGATGCATGCGGACGGTGTCAACGGCGATCTGGCGCCGTGGGACTGGCGCTACTACGCCGAGAAACGCCGTGCGGCGGAGCATGATCTGGATGAGTCAGCACTCAAGCCATACTTCCAGTTGGACCGGATGATCGAGGCGTCGTTTGCTTGTGCCACCCGCCTGTTCGGGTTGCAGTTCAAGCCGCTGGACGTGCCGCTCTACCATAAAGACTGCCGCGCATGGGAAGTGACCCGTGACGGCAAACATGTGGCAGTGTTTATCGGTGACTACTTTGCGCGCGGTTCCAAACGCTCGGGTGCGTGGTGCTCGGCGATGCGCGCGCAGGCGAAATTTCCTCAGGCGCAGACGCCCGTGGTGATCAACGTGTGCAACTTTGCCAAAGGCGATCCGGCGCTGTTGTCCTATGACGACGCGCGCACTCTTTTTCACGAGTTCGGTCATGCGCTGCATCAGATGCTGTCGGACGTAACCTATGAAAGCGTCTCTGGCACCTCCGTTGCGCGTGACTTTGTCGAATTGCCCAGCCAGCTCTATGAGCACTGGCTGGAAGTGCCCGAAGTGCTGGGTGAATTTGCCACCCACGCCAGGACAGGCGAACCGATGCCGAAAGAGACGCTGGACAAGGTGCTGGGCGCTGCGACCTTCGACATGGGGTTCCAGACGGTGGAATACGTGGCCTCGGCCTTGGTCGATCTGGCGTTTCACGAGGGCGACGCACCTAGCGATGTGATGGAGATGCAGCGCGAAGTGCTGGCACGCATTGGCATGCCTGAGGCGATCACCATGCGCCACGCCACGCCCCAGTTCGCGCATGTGTTCTCGGGTGACGGCTATTCCAGCGGCTATTACAGCTACATGTGGTCCGAGGTGATGGACGCGGATGCGTTCCAGTCGTTCGAGGACGCAGGCGGTGCCTTCGATCCCGAGCGCGCGAAGGCGCTGGAGGAAAACATTCTGTCCACCGGCGGCAGCCGAGACGCGGGCGAGCTCTATGTCGCGTTCCGTGGCCGCCTGCCGGGGGTCGAGGCGCTGCTGAAAGGGCGCGGTCTAGTAGCCTAGGTCGCGGTCCACGAGGTTGATGAACGGCTCACCTGCCTCGCCGCGCCGGATGTTTTCAACGATGGTCTCAGAGGCCGTGATGGCCCGCGTCTCGGCCGCGATGTGGGGCGTCACGGTAACCTGCGGATGCGCCCAGAAGGGGTGATCCTGCGGCAACGGCTCGATCCGGAAAACATCCAGCGTGGCATGGGCGATCTGTCCGGCGTTCAGCGCGGCAATCAGCTCATCATCGTCGATCAATGGGCCACGGCCCGGATTGATCAGGAACGCGCCGCGCGGCATCATCGCCAGTGTGCCGGCGTTGAGGATATTGGTGGTTGCGGGTGTATCCGGCAACAATGTCACCGCAATTTCAGCGCGGGCCAAAGCCTCGGCCAAGCCATCATCCCCATGCAGGCAAGTGACACCGTCGACATCCTTGGCGCTGCGCGACCAGCCTGTAACGCGGAAGCCGAGGCCCAGCAGCGCACGCGCACAGGCTGTCCCCAGCGCGCCAAGCCCCAGTATCACGACTTCGCGTTCACGCGCCAGCGGCGGGGTAGAGGGTTGCCACGCGTGGGACGGATTAACGATATGCGCATCCATTCCCAAATGATAGCGCATCACATGGCCGGTAACCCATTCGACCATGCCCGTGGTCAGGCCGGGGTCAACCATCCGCGCCAGCGGGATCTTCAGCGTCTCGTTCCCGGTGATCTTTTCGACCCCGGCCCAGAGGTTCAGCACCGCCTTGGCGCGGGTGTAGGGGGTGAAGTCCTGCAACGTGCTATTGGGTGCGTAGACGATGTAGTCCACCTCCGCAGGCGCTATGTCCTGCGCCAGATGAGTGTCGATCCCGGCAGCGTCCAGTGCGGTGCGCAGGGGCGCCTCATAAGTGGTCCAGCGTTCAGAGAGGGCGGCAAACAGGACGTTGATCATGTTGCAAATGCTCCGTTCATATCAGCCAAGCCTTTGACCTCTACCGGATTGCCCGAGGGGTCCGTGAAGAACATCGTGGACTGTTCGCCCGGCTGACCTGCAAACCGGGTCTGCGGTTCCAGCACAAAATCCAAGCCTTCTGCGATCAGACGGTCCGCCAGCGCGCGCCATTCGGCATAGGGCAGTACGATGCCGAAGTGCGGCATGGGCACCTTGTGATCGCCAACCAGGCCGGTTGCGGCCACTGCCATCGGGGTGCCCAGATGGCATGACAGCTGATGTCCGAAGAAATCGAAATCTACCCAAGTATCGGTGCTGCGCCCCTCGGCACAGCCCAGCAGCCCGCCGTAGAAGGCGCGGGTCTGGTCAAGATCGGTAACATTGAAGGCAAAGTGGAAAATGGACATGAGCGCCCCTCTTAGGTCAGGATTTGCTCAACAGATAGCCGAGCAAGCAACCGGTGCAAACCCCTCAGCGCGGCCTGTGCACATGCGCTGATTGCACTAGTCCGAACGCCAGCAGCAGAACCAGCATCGCCGAGCCACCGTAGCTGACCAAAGGTAGCGGCACACCTACAACCGGCGCCAAGCCCATCACCATCGACATATTGACCGCGAAGAACAAAAAGAAGTTAAGCGCGATGCCCAGTGTCAGTAGCGAGGCGAACCTGTCCTTGTTCATGATTGCCGATACCACACAGAACAATATCACAAGCCCATAGAGGGTCAGCAGAGACATGCCTCCGATAAAGCCGAACTCCTCCGCCAGTGTGGTAAAGATAAAGTCGGTGTGTTTTTCGGGCAGGAAGTTTAGCCGCGATTGGGTGCCTTGCATAAATCCACGTCCCGTCCACCCGCCTGATCCGAGAGCGATCTTGGATTGTGCGATGTGGTAGCCGGTGTTCAGCGGGTCCGAGGCGGGATCGAGAAACGTGTCGATCCGGCGGAACTGGTAATCCTTGATCATTTGCCAGTCGGTGCCGCGAGATTGAAAAACCGCTGCAACCAGCGCCACACCTGCCGCAATGACCGTGGCGAAATAGGCCCAATGCACGCCTGCCAGAAACATCAGACCGCCTCCCGCCGCGAGCAACAGGATCGCGGTGCCCAGATCGGGTTGCTTCAGGACAAGAAATGTAGGGACTGCTATGATCAGCAGCGGCAACAAAACCCACAGCGGGCGGGATGTCTTTTTGGCGGGCAACCAATCATAATAGGCGGCCAGAAACATCACCAGCGTGATCTTCGTCATCTCCGAGGGCTGTAGCCGGAGTGGTCCCAGCTCAATCCAGCGCTGGGCGCCCATGCCGACGGCGCCGAAGAATTCGACCCCGATCAGCAGCATCACCGATGCGGCATAGGCGAGGCCGGCAAGGTTGCGCCAGACCCAGATCGGAACCAGACCCACCGCGATCATCAGACACAATCCCACCGCAAAGCGCTTCATCTGTGGACCGGCCCATGGGGAGTAGTTGCCGCCTGCGACCGAATAGAGCATCAGAAATCCTGTGCCTGCAACAGCGGTGAGCAGCAATATCAGCGGCCAGTTCAGAAACAGGAATTTGCGTAAACCGGTCGGGACCGATTTGACGGTATACTCAAGATAGCTCATGCCTGATCCTGACCCTTTTTGACGCGCGCCTGCGGCTGCACGTCACGCAGGGCCTGCTGTTGGGCCTTGATGCGGTCACGGTCGCCGGAGGGGTAGGCCTCTAGTGGCGGCTCACCGTCATAGAGTGCTTGCAGCATCACGTCGCGTGCAATGGGTGCTGCGGCGGTTGAGCCGCCGCCGCCATGCTCGACCAGTACGGCGCAGGCAAAGCGTGGATTGTCATAGGGGGCAAAGCTGACAAACAGGGCGTGGTCGCGCTGCTCCCATGGGACAGATTTGTTGTCCACCACCGCCGATCGCACCTGGGATGTGCCGGTCTTACCGGCCATGCGCATCTCTTCGGCGATGATGCGGCTGCGGTAACCGGTGCCGCGCCGGTCGTTGACGACGGCGTACATGGATTTGCGCATTTTGCGCAGGTTGGCGTCGCGCATCTCCATTGGGGCGTTGCCCTTGACAGGCTGTTCAACGCCGTTGACCGATTTGATCAGGCGCGGCGTCACCTCGCGCCCTGTCGCCAGCCGTGCGGTCATGACTGCCAGCTGCATTGGCGTGGCGAGCATAAATCCCTGCCCGATAGAAGCGTTGACCGTATCCCCGATCACCCAGTCGGCACCGCGCTGGCGCAGCTTCCATTCCTTCGTCGGCGTCAGGCCGGAGTTGACCGAGCTGAGCGCCAGATCGTGCTTTACCCCCAGACCAAAGCGGTTGGACATGGCTGAAATCTTCTCGATCCCGACCTTGAGAGCCAGGTCGTAATAATAGACGTCACAAGAGCTTTTGAGGGAGGTTTCCAAATCGACCCAGCCATGGCCCGCGCGTTTCCAGCAGTGGAACCGGCGCCCGCCGACCTCCAGGTGACCGGGGCAATACACCGTGTCGTCCGGCCCTATGATGCCCGCCTCGATCGCGGCCATGGCCGTCATCATTTTAAAGCAAGAGCCGGGCGGGTAGGCGCCTTGTACGGTCTTGTTCACCAACGGGCGGTATTTGTCATTCAGCAGCGGGTCATAATCGCGCGAAAGGATGCCGCCTATGAAAAGGTTGGGGTCGTAGGAAGGCGCGGAGCAGTTGGCGACCACATCGCCCTTCTCGCAATCAATAATTACGACCGCCGCACTTTCACCGGCAAGACGGGCCTGAACGTAGTTTTGCAGCTTGGCATCAATGGTTAGCTGGATGTCCGCGCCCGATTGTCCCTCGCGACGTTCAAGTTCGCGCATGACGCGGCCAGTCGCATTCACCTCGACCTGACGGTTGCCCGCGACGCCACGCAGCAGATCTTCCTCACGCGCTTCCACGTTGATCTTGCCGATCTGGAAGCGCGGAATGCGCAAAACGGCGTCAGGATTTTCCAACGCTTCGAGGTCTTTGGGGCTGACGCGACCTACACGGCCCACCACATGGGCAAAATCCGATCCGCGCGGGTAAACGCGGGTTGATCCCACTTCGGGGGCGACGCCGGGCAAGGCGGGCGCGTTAACGGAAACGGCGCTCACTGCGTCCCAGCTGACGTCCTCGGCGATTGTGACGGGCAGGAACGGCGCCGTGTTTTCCTCAAGTTCATCCATTGCCCTCTGCGTCTGCTCTGGTGTGAGCCCGATCAGGTCGGCCACACGCAGCATCACGGCGCGGAAATCTCCGGCATCTTCACGAACCATAACAATGCGGTAGCTGGGCGCATTGGCGGCCAGCTTCACGCCGTTGCGGTCAAAAATCTCGCCGCGCACGGGGGGGATGAGGCGAATGTTGATCCGGTTTTCCTCAGCCAGCAGACGGAACTGGTCTGCCTGATCCACCTGCAAATACCGCATCCGTGCGGCCAGTCCGCCCATGAACAACAGCTGTACACCACCCAGCAACGCCGCGCGGCGGCTGAGTTTAGTGTGGCTTGCATCTGTTTCGGCTCTGCTGCGTCTCATGCGTCCCGCCTCATTTTAACTCACGCCCGCCCACCGAGCGAGTCAAGCTCGCCGGGGGCTGCGCGACGAACACCCATCACCGTCCGGGTGACAAACACGACGACCGGATAGACCAGTATCGTCATGCCCAACTCTATCAGACTCAGTCCCAGTTGCGGAGGTGCTACCAAGAGAACAGATAGCACAATCCGGTTCACCAGCAAAATACCTACCAGCAATAACGATATCGCGATCCATTCGGCACCAAAGGTGGAATCGCGCAAGCTGCGGCTGCGGCCGCGCAGGTTCTCGCACGCTAAAAGCGCCAGCAGGGCCCATAATCCTGGCGGTCTTTGCAACAGCAGGTCGCTGAGCAAAAACAAGGCCGCCAACATCAAGATAGGTACGTACTCGGGGCGCCGCAATGACCAAGCAAAGGCAAAAGCGATCAGTAAGTCCGGCCCGACCCAGACGCGGTTGCTCCCGTGGTCCAGTAGCGCACGCAGTCGCGCCTCGGCGGGATCAATGCTGGTCAGCGGCGGGAACAGCTCCGGCGAAAACAGGCTGACCGGCTGGGTATGGAGCGGAAGCAGATGAAAAAACAGGATCAACAGCGACAAAATCACGAAGATGCCGCGCATCAGCCAGATCCGGGCGGGGGATAGCTCGTCCATAGGGCTATTCGCTGGCGACGGGCAGGTCGTCCGTCATGGGTTGCGCCTGAGCGGGGGGGCGTGCCTCGGAGATCACGGCAGGGGAATTGACCACCGCGTCGGTGCCGTGATGGCGTAGGACGCGCAGAAACTCCAACCGCTCGAAGTCTGCGGCGAGGCGGACGCGCAAGCGCCCGCTCGGGTCCGCTGCGATTTGCCCGATCAGGAGGCCCGCCGGAAACACGCCGCCATCGCCCGAACTGATCACACGGTCACCTGGACGAACCAGATCGGGGTTCTCGAGAAAATCGATTGGCGGCGCGGCAGAGTTATCGCCCGCCACAATCGCCCGCTGTCCCGACGGCTGGATGACTGCCGGAATACGGCTGCTGGTGTCGGTCAGCAGGATCACCCGCGCAGTATTGTCTCCAACACCCGAGATACGGCCCACAAGTCCGATGCCGTCCATTGTAGCCCAGCCTTCGACCAAGCCGTCGCGCGCACCCACGTTCAGCAAAACCGACTGCCGGAAGGGCGAGCCTGAATCCGCCAGCACCACACCGGTGACATATGTAAGTCGCGGATCAAGCCGCACGTTGTTAAGATCCAGCAGGCGGGCATTCTCCTGCTCCAGTTGCAATGCCGCCTCTTTCCACGTCTGCATCCGCCGCAGTTCTGATCGCAGCTCCTGGTTCTGCTCGGTCAGGCGTTGGTAGCTCTGAAAATCGCGTAGCATGTTGACGGCGCCGGTGACGGGCGCCATGGCCCAATCCAGATTGGGCACCAGCCGGTCCGTCACCTGCGCGCGAAACCGCTCGACGCGCGGGCTGTCGATGCGCCACAGCAGGAACACCGCTGTCAGCACAATCACCAGCACCGCCATCAACAGGCGACGCAGCGGGCCGGTGTAGTCGCTGGAGTTTGATCTGTCTTTGGCCATGACGGCGGGGCACCCTCCTCAGGCCGTTACCCTTAAATAAGCAAACGCCGGGATGCCGCCTGAGAGGGCGATCTCAGCTGTCGTAGTCAATAGCGTGGCGCAACTGCTTTTCATACTCAAGTGCTTTGCCGGTGCCGAGGGCCACACAATTGAGCGGCTCGTCCGCCACGGAGATCGCCAGACCTGTCTGCTCGCGCAGGGCCAGATCCAGATCGCCGAGCAATGCGCCTCCGCCAGTCAGCATAACGCCCCGATCGACGATGTCCGCCGCCAGGTCGGGTGGGGTTGTTTCCAGCGCGGTCAGGACGGCTTCGCATATTTGCTGAACAGATTCCGCCAGCGCCTCGGCCACCTGTGCCTGTGTGACTTCGATTTCTTTTGGCACGCCATTCAGCAAATCGCGTCCGCGAACCTGCATGGAAGTACCACGCCCGTCGTCGGGCATCCGTGCGGTGCCGATGGAAGTCTTGATCCGCTCTGCGGTTGTTTCACCCACCAACAGGTTCTGCTGGCGACGCAGGTAGCTGATGATGGCCTCATCCATCCTGTCACCACCCACACGCACGGAGCGGGCGTAAACGATGTCGCCCAGCGACAGTACGGCGACTTCCGTTGTGCCGCCACCGATGTCGACGACCATGTTGCCTGTCGGGTCGGTGATGGGCATGCCCGCGCCAATGGCGGCAGCAATCGGTTCGGCAATCAGGCCCGCGCGACGCGCCCCGGCGCTCAGCACCGACTGGCGGATCGCGCGTTTTTCAACCGGAGTTGCGCCATGGGGGACACAGACGATGATCTTGGGCTTGTAGAACATGGAGCGTTTGTGCACCTTGCGGATGAAATGTTTGATCATCTCTTCCGCAGTGTCGAAATCCGCAATCACACCTTCGCGCATCGGGCGGATCGCCTCGATAGAGCCGGGGGTGCGGCCCAGCATCAGCTTGGCATCCTCGCCTACAGCCAATACTTTCTTCACGCCATCCTTGACATGATAGGCGACCACCGAAGGCTCGCTCAACACGATGCCGCGCCCCTTCACATAGACCAATGTGTTCGCGGTCCCCAGATCGATCGCCATATCGGACGAAAACAGACCGCGGAAATTTCCAAAGATCGACATGTGAGGCAGCACCTTGCAAAATACGTATGGACCCGCGACTCCCCCCGGAAGGTGTGCAGGCTTGGCTCTTATAGGACCGCACAGCGTGGGGTTAAAGGGGGGCTGGACCTTCATTCGGCGTGATTGCGCCGCTTGAAAGGTGCGTAAGGTGCGCCATTTGGAATAGAGTAAAACGGGAGGCCACAGAATGAAGAAAATACAGACACTTGGGGTGCATCACATCACCATTATGGGCGCAGACCGCCAGACCAGCATTGATTTCTGGGAAGGGGTTTTGGGCATGCCGTTCCTGTTTGACCAGCCCAATCTGGATGATCCTGACGAAGGTCATCTGTATTTTGATCCCGGCGACGGGCGACTGGTTACCATTTTCACCAATGAGGCGCGGACGAAGGTCCACAGCAGGACACCTACCGATGCAGGCTGTGTCCATCATCTGGCGTTTGAGGTGGACAGGGCGATGTTCGATCAGGTGACCCTGCGGCTGGAGGCGCGGGGTGTTGGCCACTCGGGCGTCAAGGATCGCGGTTTCATGCACTCGATCTATTTTAAAGATCCACTGGGCCTGCTTATAGAACTGGCGTGCTATACCTTCATTCCGCCGCGCGGCAGCAGCCATGCCGAAGTGATGCTGGAGGCGCACAGACTGCGTGTCGCGCGCGGTGACAAAGCCATCGGGCGCGAGCATCTGGCGGATGCGGCGGTGATGATTGTAGAGCGCTCGCAGGGCTCGATTTCTGCGGATCGCGCGGCGACGAACCCCTATAAATAGAAGCCGGAGCCGAAGCCATTGTTGCGGGGCAACAACAGTTTGCCGCGCGCCTTGCACGATGCCTCAACTGTGATTTGCATTCGCCCGAATATCGGCGCAATGAGTTTGAAAACACACAAAAAAAGAGGCTACGGGCATGAAAAATCTACTGATCACAACAGCTTTGTGTTTCGCCGCGACAAGCGCTGCTGCCGAGCTGACCTACGGGTCTGCCTTTGCAAAGGTGCACAACTTTGACGGCGACGGCGGCAGCGACGATCTGGTAACCTACAACGGCGCAATCGAGTATCGCTACGACAACCTGATCTTCTCGGGCGAGGTCGGTAAGATTGACAGCGACGGCGGGGATTTCGATTTTGCCGATTTAGGCTTGGGTTATACGCTGCAAAATGGCGTGACCATCGGTCTGGACTACAGCGGCTTCGATCTGGAGGGAGACGAGACCGATATCGTCTCTGCCTATGCGATGTATTCGTTTGGCGCCTACACCCTGGGGCTGTCGGCGGGTGATTCCTCTGATCTGGAGGATACTGCCTACAGCATCTTCGGCGCATGGGATGTGTCCAGTGACGGCACCGTCGGCGCCGATATCATCCGCCTTGACGGTGAGACATTGATCGCCGCCTACGCCACCTACGACCTGGATCGCTACAGCCTTGATGCTGATGTTTTCAGCTCTGACGGTCTGGACGTTTTCGCGCTGTCAGGTGGCTATGATCTGGGCAACAACTTTGCGGTGATCGGATCGCTTTCGATAGCCGATCTGGATGGCGACGACCTCAAGGCGCTCTCAGTCGGCGCGCAGTATGAATTTGCACCGGGTGCGAATGTCGAGCTGGCAGTGGGCAGGATCGACGTGGACGGGGGCGACAACATTGATCGTCTTTCACTGGGTCTGAACTATGAATTCGGAAAGCGTACGTCGAAACGTCGCGCGCTGGGCGGTATTCTGGTGGATGCCTCGGCATCGTCTCTGGGTCTGACAGAATTCTGATCGTGACCTGTCAAAAGTAAAAAAGGCCCCGCTATTTGCGGGGCCTTTTCTGTTTCAACAGGGCTGGGGTTCAGCTGACATCTTTGTAGTTGATTTCACGCTTGTCCGACCCGCCCTTTTCACGGCGTACCAACAGGCGGTTGAGCGCGTGGATATAGGCCCGCGCGGAGGCAACAACCGTATCGGTATCCGCTGACTGGCCCGTCACGATCCGCCCGTCTTCTTCCATGCGCACGGACACGGTTGCCTGCGCATCGGTTCCTTCGGTCACCGCTGCCACCTGATAGAGTTGCAGGCGCGCGGAATGCGCAACCAGCGCTTTGATGCACTTGAAGGAGGCATCAACAGGGCCGTCGCCGTCCTGCTCGGTGCTGTGCTCGGTCCCGTCGACGATCAATGTCATCTTCGCGTGGTTTGGTCCTTCTGTACCGCAGACCACATGCATGGATTTCAGCTTGATCCGGTCGGATTCCGGGTCTGTGGCGATGCGCATCAGCGCGATCAGATCCTCATCGTAGATTTCTTTCTTGCGGTCGGCCAATTCCTTGAACCGCACGAACACGTCCTTGAGTTGGTTGTCACCCAACTCATACCCGAGGTTCTCCAGCTTGGAGCGAAGTGCCGCACGGCCCGAGTGCTTGCCCATGACGATGTTCGTCTCGGTCAGGCCCACGTCCTCGGGGCGCATGATCTCGAACGTCTCGGCGTTCTTGAGCATGCCGTCCTGATGGATGCCGGACTCATGCGCAAAGGCGTTCTTGCCGACGATGGCCTTGTTGAATTGTACGGCAAAGCCTGACACGGACGCCACGCGGCGCGAGATGTTCATCAGTTTGGTGCTGTCTACCCGCGTCTGGTAGGGCATGATGTCGTTGCGCACTTTCAGCGCCATTACGACCTCTTCCAATGCGGTGTTGCCCGCCCGTTCGCCCAGACCGTTGATGGTACATTCGATCTGCCGCGCGCCCGCCTCGACTGCGGCGAGGCTGTTTGCCGTCGCCATGCCCAGATCGTTGTGACAGTGGGTGGCAAAGATGATTTCGTCCGCACCCGGCACACGCTCCAGCAACATACGGATCAACTCGGCGCTTTCGCGTGGCGCGGTGTAGCCGACAGTGTCGGGAATGTTGATGGTGGTGGCACCCGCCTTGATGGCAATCTCGACAGTGCGGCAGAGGTAATCAGCCTCGGTCCGTGTGGCGTCCATGGGCGACCATTGCACGTTTTCACACAGGTTGCGCGCGTGGGTGACCGTCTCGTGAATCCGCTCGGCCATCTGATCCATGTCCAGATTTGGAATCGCACGGTGCAACGGCGAAGTGCCAATGAATGTATGGATGCGCGGTTGTCTGGCGTGTTTCACGGCCTCCCAGCAGCGATCAATGTCACCAAATTGCGCGCGGGCAAGGCCACAGATCTGTGCGTTTTTCGCCTGACGGGCGATTTCCGACACGGCGGCGAAATCCCCTTCGGAAGCGATGGGGAAACCTGCCTCGATGACATCGACGCCCATTTCGTCGAGCAATTGCGCGATTTCCAGCTTTTCGGCGTGTGTCATGGTGGCGCCGGGGGATTGCTCTCCGTCACGAAGGGTCGTGTCGAATATCAAGACGCGGTCTTGGGGTTTGTCTATCATTTGATTGGCTTTCTCTAGTCTGCTTTTGCTTTTCGTGGCGCGCGGCACATCCCTCTGAGCGGGCGCGCCTGTTGGCACGCTCAGAGGCGGGCTAGCAGTAGCAGTGGGGCACACATCATATACGCACGTGCGTGCGCAGGTGTAAGGATATATGCGGAATATGTCATGGGCCCATTTATAACGGCGGTTTTCAAGATGGAAAGAGGGAGAATGAGTCTTTGAGCGGGTTTACTTGGTGACAAGTGGTGATGAGTTTATTGGCACAATGAAGAGGGGCCGCCGCGTTGAACTGAAGAGTCTGCGGGCTAATTGAGCGGATATGGTAAAGACATTGATCATAGGCGCCTCGGGCGGGATAGGGTCGGCACTGGCCCACGCATTGCGCGCGCGTGGGGCAGAGGTGGTTGGGCTTTCACGCTCCGCCGATGGGTTCGACATCACCGATGAGGCGAATGTAGAGGCGCATCTGGGCGCGCTGGACGGGCCGTTTGACGGGATTATCGTGGCGAGTGGTGCGCTGGAGATAAAGGGCGCCGCGCCGGAGAAAACGGTAAAGGCAGTGACCGCGCAGGCCATGGCCAACCAGTTTGCGGTCAACGCCATCGGACCCGCATTAGTGCTGCGCCACGCTGCGCGTCTGTTGCCACGGGAGGGACGAAGTGTCTGTGCCGTGCTGACCGCGCGGGTAGGTTCCATCGGGGACAACCGGATCGGTGGCTGGACCAGCTACCGCGCGGCCAAGGCGGCGGCCAACCAGATTGTGCATACTACGGCGATCGAACTGGCGCGGACGCATCCCGATCTGGTCTGTGTCGCGGTGCATCCCGGTACGGTCGAGACGCCGTTCACGCAAAAATACCTTGGGCGGCATCCGGCGGTGCCGGCCAGCGAAGCCGCGCAGAATATCCTGTCTGTACTGGACGGACTGACGCCCGAACGGACGGGTGGGTTTTACGACTGGGCGGGCGAGCAGGTGGAATGGTGAGCCGTCTTATCCTCGTGCTGGGAGACCAGCTGTCAGAGGGCTTGAGCGCGCTGCGCGAAGGTGACCGTGAGGCGGATACCGTTGTCATGGCCGAGGTGATGGAGGAGGCGACTTATGTGCGCCATCACCCCAAGAAGATCGCACTGGTGTTTGCCGCCATGCGAAAGTTTGCCGCAGGACTGGAGGCGGGCGGCTGGACAGTCGCTTACGCGCAGTTGGACGACACCGACAACGCAGGCTCGATTGTGGGTGAATTGTTGCGCCGCGCGGAGCAGACCGGCGCGGATAGCGTGATCTGTACCGAACCGGGCGAGTGGCGGTTGATCAACAAGCTGACCCACGCGCCTATTAAAACCACCATCCTGCCCGACGACCGCTTTATCGCCTCGCACAAGGATTTCGAGGATTGGGCGGACGGGCGCAAAGCGCTACGGATGGAGTATTTTTACCGCGACATGCGCAAGCGCACCGGCTTGTTAATGGAGGAGGGGCAGCCTGCGGGTGGGCAGTGGAATTTTGACCACGATAACCGCAAACCGGCCCCGGGTGATATTGATCCGCAAGGGCCGCTGCGGTTTGAGGCGGACACGGTGACCGACGAGGTGCTGTCGCTGGTCGAGACGACATTCGGCGATCACTTCGGTGATCTGCGCCCCTTCCGCTTTGCCACTACCCGCGCGCAGGCGCTGGAAGCGCTGGACCATTTCATCGAGCATTCCCTGCCGCGGTTTGGCGACTATCAGGATGCAATGCTGCGCGGCGAGGACTTCCTGTATCATGCGCTGTTGTCGCCCTATATCAATATTGGTCTGCTGGGGCCGCTGGAGGTCTGTCAGGCCGCCGAGAAGGCCTATCGCGACGGGGATGCGCCGATCAACGCGGTGGAGGGGTTCATTCGCCAGATCATCGGCTGGCGCGAATATGTGCGTGGAATCTACTTCCTTGAAGGGCCGGAGTACGCGAAGCGCAATGCGTTGAAGCAGACGCGCGATCTGCCGAGTATGTATTGGGGCGGCGAGACGAAGATGGCCTGCATGGAGGCCGCCGTGGGCCAGACCGCGCGCGAGGCCTATGCCCACCACATCCAGCGCCTGATGGTGACGGGTAATTTCGCACTACTGGCCGGGATTGATCCCGGACAGGTCGCGGACTGGTATCTGGAAGTCTACGCGGATGCGTTTGAATGGGTCGAGGCGCCGAATGTGGTGGGGATGAGCCAGTTTGCCGATGGCGGTGTGATTGCGTCCAAGCCCTATGTCTCCTCGGGCGCCTACATCAACCGCATGTCGGATTATTGCAAAGGCTGCGACTATAAGGTCAGCCAGAAGACGGGCGAGGGGGCATGCCCGTTCAACACGCTCTACTGGCACTTTCTGGACCGCCATCGTGACCGGTTCTCAGGCAATGCGCGGATGGGCAATATGTACAGCACTTGGGACAGGATGGACGAGGACAAGCGCAAGACCGTGCTGGACGACGCGGAGGCCGTGCTGGCCAAACTGGACGCCGGTGAGGTGGTCTGAGCGGTTTCGGCTTTTCCTGGTCACGGCTGCGTGATAATTTGTGACCGTATGAGAAAGCCGCTGATCACGTTGTCTTTCAGAATCGTCGTTCTGACCCTGATGTTTGCCTTTGCAACGTCGGGCTTTACGCATCGTTTCATGTCGCCTACGGACGTGCTGAACCAGCGCGCCGTTCTGGCGCTGGGATATAGTGCGGGCGATATTTGTGGCGACTCTGAAGGCGACGGTGCTGTGTCTCGCGGATGCGAGGCTTGTCTGTTTGCTGCGGGATTTGCGCTGCCGCCTGCGAATGTTGCGCCGACCGTAGCCGTTTTCGGTGCGGCGGTCACTATCGCGGCCATAGCACCCGCTACCTTCCACGCGAGCGATGACGCCAACGCACATCCCGCCCGTGCGCCCCCGATTGTCTAACGCTTTTCCCACCTGAAAATGCATCATCCGGCGCACAGCGCCACAGACAGACAATTGGAAAATCCATGAAGAAACTTGCTTTGCTTGCAGCCGTTGCTGCATCTCCCGCTTTTGCGGACCAACCCGTCACCCTCAATTTCGCTGCTGAAATCGGCGGTGTGCCCTATGCCTGTGACGAGACCTACACAGGGCTGGGTGCGACAGGCGCCGAGGTGAAAGCCACCGATTTCCGCACCTATATCACCGAAGTTGCAATGGTCTCCGCAGATGGCACGCGCGTGCCTGTGACGCTGGATGACACAATCTGGCAGCACGAAGGGGTCGCCTTGCTGGACTTTGAGGATGCGACCGGTGCCTGCACCAACGGCACTGCGCAGACCAACACCGCCCTGCAAGGCACAGTGCCCGAGGGTGAGTATACCGGCGTGGCATTTACCGTGGGTGTGCCCTTTGCGCTGAACCACAAAGACCCGAGCGTCGCTCCCTCGCCGCTGAACCTGACGTCCATGTTCTGGAACTGGCAGGGCGGTTACAAATTTGTGCGCATTGATATGGTCCCGACGGACCGCGCAGCCGAAGGCCCTGCGGGCTGGTTCCTGCATCTGGGCTCGACCATGTGCAAGGCCGCGTCCAAAACCGAAGGCCCAACGGCGCCGTGCGCAAACCCGAACACCATTCAGGTCAGCTTTGACGGCTTTGATCCGGCGACCAATACCATCGTGATCGATCCTGCGGCAGTGGTGGCCGAGGCCGATCTGCGGGTAAACGCGGCGGATACCTCGCCCGGCTGCATGTCGTTTCCGGGCGATGCGGATTGTACCAGCGTGATGTCCAAGCTGGGGCTGCCCTACGGCGATCTGCCGGCAGCGGAGCAAGCGCTGTTTGTGATGCGCTGATATGAGGCGCCGTTCCCTGACGGGGGCGGCGGCATTGGTTCTGGCCGGGGCAGTCGCTGCGTCGGCCGAGCCGTACAACTGGGCCTTGCCCGACTGGATGCCGCGCCCTGCCGTGCCCGAAGATAACCCGATGACCGAAGCGAAGGTCGAACTGGGCCGCCATTTGTTCTACGATGCCCGCCTGTCGGCGGATAACACGGTGGCGTGTTCCTCATGCCACGAGCAGGCGCGTGCCTTTACCGACGGACGCAAGACGGCCGTGGGCATCAATGGCACCGTAGGCGGCAAGAATGCGCCGCCGCTGATGAACGTGGCCTATCTACCTGTCCTGACGTGGGCAAACCCGCATATGGATACGCTTGAATTTCAGGCGCTTGTTCCGCTGTTTGGTGAAGACCCGCATGAGATGGGATCGGCTGGCAAGGAAGCCGAGGTTTTCGACCGGCTGAGTGCCGACCCCTACTATAAGGCCGCCTTTCCAACCGCCTTCCCCGAGTATGCCGCGCCGGATATGTTCACCGTCACCCGCGCACTTGCCGCGTTCCAGCGCAGCATGATGTCCTTTGACAGCCCCTATGACCGTTTCAAATACGGCGGCGACATGGATGCGCTGACCCCCGCCGCCCTACGCGGTGAGCAGTTGTTCTTTGACCACCGGTTCGAATGCTACCATTGCCATCAGGGTGTTGTTTTTTCAGACAATTTCCAGACCGAAGGCAGTCCCTGGGCGGAGACGGGGTTTCACAACACCGGCCTTTACAGCGAATACCCCTCCCGCGTACCGGGCCTGATCGAGATCACCGGCCAGCCCGAAGATGCGGGCCGCTTCCGCACGCCTACCTTGCGCAATATTGCGGTCACAGCACCCTATATGCATGACGGATCGGTCTCTGATCTGCGCGCCGTGATGGACCATTACAGGCGTGGTGGCCGTGAGGGGCATGTGATGCAGGACGGTATGATCGTCGGATTCGAAGCGACCGAGCAGGACATCGCCGACATCATCGCCTTCCTTGAAAGCCTGACAGACGAGACTTTTCTCACCAACCCCGCCTACGCGGACCCGTGGCCCGAGGGCCATCCCGCCAGCGCCACACGTATGGAGCCCTAAGATGAAACCAACAACAATGCCCGGCCTGATCCTTGCCGCAGCACTCTGCCTCTCCGGCGCCACAAGCGCGCTTGCGCATGATCTGGTGTCGGGCGATTTGCACATCATTCACCCCTCCATCCCCGATCCGTTGCCTCTGGCCAAATCTGCGGCGGGCTACATGGTCATCTCCAACGATGGCGACACGCCCGAGCGGTTGCTGTCCGTGCGCACGCCTTTCGCCAAGGTAGCGACCATTCACGAAACGGTTTTTGGCGATGACGGTGTGGCCAGGATGCGTCCTGTGGTTGATCTGGTCATCCCGCCGAATGATGTGCTGGTGTTGGAGCCGGGCGGCTTGCACGTCATGTTCATGGGGCTGACGGGCACGGCGGACGAGGGCGACATGATCCCTGCCACCTTGATTTTCCAGAACGCGGGCGAGGTCGCGTTGGAGTTCATGGTAGACCCCGAAGGTGGCGTCGACCATTCAACGATGAACCACGATTAGGACGGCGCGCGCGCGGGTGATGCAGTCTTAGCGAAGAAGCTGTGCTCATTGTCCGGCCAGATCTCTCCCGTCACAGCCTCGGGGTACTGTTGTATCCCGAGATCGTTCCGTAAACGCAGGGTGGCCAAGCGTTTTCTGGACGGGTGCACCCAAGGGCGGCGCACATCGCATCTGATCGCGTAATTAGCGCACACTGGGGATGTCGTCAGCGGTGGTGCTTTTGTCGTGGAGCATGAAGTATCCCGCGCTCGAATACGGCGCGCGTCTCCACGCTTTTGTGTCGAACTTCACATGCTTTACAGTAACGAGGATGACGCTGGCACTGAGCGGCTACAATAAAGTTGCAGTAAGCCGCGAGGCGACAGTGCTGACCTTTTCAGGCCACTTGTTCTGACCGTTATTCTGTAGGTTCAGGCGCGGCGGGCTCTTGGGGTAGGTCAGGGTCGGCTGGCGCGTCGGCTGTGTCACCGGCCAGCGTGCCATTGTCCCAGTTGCCTGTCGCCTCTTCGCCGGTGGCATAGCGCATGGTGCCCGTGCCGTGGCGCTTGCCGTCCTTGAACATACCCTCATAAACATCGCCATTGGCATAGGTCGCAACGCCCATGCCGCGGATCTCTCCCGCAGTCCATTGGCCTTCGTAGACAAAGCCGCTGGCCATTGTGATCTTGCCAGTGCCTTCGCGGCGACCCCCCGCAAAATCGCCTTCGTAAACGGTGCCGTCGGGATAGGTTGCAGTGCCCGTACCATCGCGCAGCCCGTCTTTCCATGTGCCCACATACGTGCGCCCGTCTCCGTAGGTCAGTGTGCCCTGACCCTCGTTGCGGGCGTTCACAAATCCGCCCTCGTAGATCATGCCATTGGGATAGGTGGCGATGCCTTGCCCCTCGATCACGCCGCCGACCCAGTCACCTTCATAGGTGGAGCCGTCGGGATAGGTGATCTTGCCCGGCCCTTCGGCCAGATTGTCCACAAAGGTGCCGGTCTGGACCGAGCCATCGGGGTAGGTCACGGTGCCTGTTCCCTCACTGCGACCCTCAGCCCACATGCCTTCATAGGTATAGCCGTCTGCGCCTTCAAACGTACCGGTGCCATGGCGCTGATCGTTGAGGTACTGGCCGGTATAGGTGTCACCCGCGGCGGTGGTCGAGGTGCCCATACCTTCGCGGCGGCCTGCGACCAGATCACCCTCGTAGGTGTCACCGTTGGCCGAGACGATCTTGCCCTTGCCATTCAACTGCCCGTCCGCCCAAGTGCCTTCCAGCGTGAAGCCTTCGGGATGGACCAGCTTGCCTGTGCCCGCCCGCGCGCCGTTTACAACCGAGCCCTCGTAGATGGCCCCATCAGAGTCTTTGATCACCGCTTGACCGGTTGCCTTACCATCGACCCAGTCGCCCTTGTATTCATATCCTGCGGGCGTTTGCAGTACGCCCTTGCCGTGGCGCTTGCCATTGCGGAAGCCGCCCTCGTATCGCTCGCCGCTGGCGTGGATGGCGACGCCTTGCCCCATGATGGTGCCGGCCTGCCATTCACCCTCGTAGGTGCCGCCGTCTGCCATGGTGATCTTGCCAATGCCCTCGGGCTTTCCCTTGGCGAAATCCCCCTCATAGACAGACCCGTTGGGGAAGCGCGCGACGCCTTTGCCTTTGATTTCGCCCTCTTCCCACTGCCCTGAGTATTCATAGCCGTTGGGCAGGATGTAGGTGCCGGTGCCATGCTGGAGTCCGTCCTTGAACGTGCCTTCATACATGCCGCCGTCATCGTATTGCTTGCTCAGCACCTGAGTGTTTTGCGCAAGGGCGGGGGCCAGCATCAGCGGGCAAAGGGCAGTGGCGAGAAGCAGGGAGCGTAGGGGCATGGCGGTCCTGTGGGCTGGGGCGGCTATTTCCCTTCCAGACTAAAGAGGCGGGGGCCAAGGGGCAACGGCCTTTTGCCGCTCCGGCGGTTTGCGGGCTTTCCCTTGGGCGGTGATCTGCTACATCATTGGCGGCAAACGAGGGGTACAACCATGGCAGAGCGGTTTCGCATCACACTGGGGCAGCTGAATCCGACCGTTGGCGATCTGGCTGGCAATGCCGCACAGGCGCGGGCGGCATGGGCCGAAGGACGCGACGCAGGGGCTGATCTGGTGGCGCTGCCGGAGATGTTTATCACCGGCTACAACGCGCAGGATCTGGTGATGAAGCGCGCCTTCCAGCTGGATGTAATGACCAACATAGAGGCGCTTGCGGCTGATTGTGCCGACGGTCCCGCGCTGGCCATCGGTGCGCCCTGGGCGGAAGGGGCAGAGCTTTTCAACGCCTATCTGATCCTCAAGGACGGCAAGATCGCGTCGCGTGTGCTCAAGCACCATCTGCCCAATGAAACTGTATTTGACGAGGTGCGGATATTCGACAGCGGTCCTCTAGGCGGGCCCTACTCCGTAGATGATGTCCGCATCGGCTCTCCGATTTGCGAGGATGCCTGGCATGAGGACGTTGCCGAAACGCTGGCAGAGACGGGCGCCGAGTTCCTGCTGGTTCCCAATGGCTCGCCCTATTATCGCGGCAAGCACGACACGCGGTTGAGCCATATGGTCTCCCGCGTGGTCGAGACGGACCTCCCGCTGATCTATCTCAACATGGTGGGTGGACAGGACGACCAGATTTTCGACGGCGCAAGCTTTGGCCTCAACCGTGGAGGCAAGCTGGCGTTCCAGCTGCCCACCTTTGACGCGGTCACGCGGCATGTTGATCTGGAGCGTGGGCCCGACGGCTGGGAGATTGTCGAAGGCGAAAAGGCTGTCCATGCGGACCCTTACGCACAGGATTACCGTGTAATGGTGCAGGGTCTGCGCGACTACATGCGCAAGACCGGCTTCAAGAAGGTGCTGTTGGGCATGTCTGGGGGCATCGATTCGGCGTTGGTGGCGACGATTGCGGTGGACGCGCTGGGCGCGGAAAACGTGCGCTGTGTGATGCTGCCGTCGGAATATACCTCCGCGGCGAGCCTGAAGGATGCCGAGGATTGCGCCAAGGCGCTGGGTGCGCGCTATGATTATGTGCTGATCAAGGCGGGCCGCGACGCGATCAGTGAAACGCTGGCACCGCTGTTCGAGGGCACGAAGCCGGACCTGACCGAGGAAAACATCCAGAGCCGCCTGCGCGGTCTGCTGCTAATGGCCCTGAGCAACAAGTTTGGTGAAATGCTGTTGACCACGGGCAACAAGTCCGAGGTCGCCGTGGGCTATGCCACGATTTACGGTGATATGTCTGGCGGTTATAACCCCATCAAAGACCTCTATAAAATGCGGGTGTTCGAGACGTGCCGCTGGCGCAACGTTAATCATGCGGGCTGGATGATGGGGCCGGAAGGCCGTGTGATCCCAGAGAATATCATCACCAAAGCGCCCTCGGCCGAGCTGCGCGACGACCAAAAGGACAGCGACAGCCTTCCGGATTATCCGGTGCTGGACGCGATATTGGAGATCCTCGTGGATCGTGATGGCTCTATTGCAGATTGCGTGGCGGCAGGGTTTGACCGCGAGGTGGCCAAGAAAGTTGAACACCTGATCTATATTTCTGAGTATAAGCGGTTCCAGTCCGCACCAGGCCCGCGGCTTACCAAAGGCGCGTTCTGGCTGGACCGCCGCTATCCCATTGCCAACCGCTGGCGCGATCCGTCGTGAGGGCGGCGAATTTTTTCAAAAAATTCGGACCGGAATTTTTGAAAAATTCCGATGCATCGCGCGGCGCGGGTGCTGTCATTGCTGTACTGGCGGCTTTGGCGGGGTCTGTGGCGCAAGCCTGCGGCGCGGACAGCGACTGTCTGGTTGGCGATCGCAGCTACCGGATATCTTTGCCAGACGGGGTGCAGGCGCCGGTGGGCGCGGTGATCTGGGCGCATGGTTATCGTGGATCGGCGGAAGGCGCGATGCGTAACACCAGCCTGCGCAATATGCTGAATGACCAAGGGCTTGCCCTGATTGCGGCGCAAGGTGTGGAGGGCACATGGGATCTGCCAAACGGTCCACGCACGCCGGACAGTACGGGCGCGTCGGAGTTTGACTATTTCAAGGCAGTGATTGCGGATGCGCAGACCCGCTTCGGCATCGATCCGAGGCGGCTGGTGGCAAGCGGCTTCAGCGCGGGGGGCATGATGGTCTGGAATCTGGCATGTGCGCAGCCTGATGTCTTTGCGGGGTTTGTCCCGATCTCCGGCACGTTTTGGCGCGCCCCACCGCCGGAGTGTGTAACTCCTGCTCGCAATGTGATCCACATTCACGGGGACGCTGATGAAACGGTGCCGCTGGACGGACGCCAAATCGGGCCAACCCGCCAAGGAAAAGTATCGGACGCGTTCGAGATGTATGCAGCGCTGGGCGCCTTCGGGGCGCCTTCGAAGCAAACCGCTGGTGATCTGACCTGCACGAAGCAGAAGAACGGAGAAGGAAAGATATTGGAGCTCTGCCTGTTTCGCGGAGGCCATGCTTTCCGAACGGAATATCTAGGCTATGCGCTGGACCGGTTGAAAGCGGCGGGGCAACTGTAAGGCCACCCCGCGCAACCTTTCAGATTACAGCAGCAGCTGGTAGCTGTGCGGCACATAAGCAAAGTTGTCGCCAGCGGTTTCCACAAAACCGAACGCAGGCCATGGCATGTGATAGCCGACGAAAGGAGTTTTGTCTGCGGCCATCATGTCGAGCAGGCGGCGGCGTGACGTAGCCGCTGCGGCTTTGTCCATGTCGAATTTTACTTCCCAGTCCGGATTTGCCAGCGACCAGACGTAGTGATTGGCGAAATCCGCACCAAGCACCAGCTGCTTGCCGTCGGATTCCAGCATATAGGCCATGTGACCGGGCGTGTGGCCGAAGGCTGCCATGGCTGTGATGCCTGACGCGACCGAGCCGCCGTCTTCCAGCATTGTCATCTCGTCAGCCAAAGGTTTGACCTTCCCGGCAAAGCCTTCGTTGTCGGTCTTGGACCATGCGTCGAACTCGGTCGTGCCGGTGACATAGCGCGCGTTCGGGAAGGTGCGCACGCCATCCGTGCTCAAACCGCCGATGTGGTCGCCGTGCATGTGGGTTAGCACGACCACGTCGATCTGGTCGGCGGTGTAGCCTGCGGCTTGCAGCGCGGCTGTGGTGCCTGCGCCTGACAGGCCGGTGTCAAACAAGATCAGCTCGGCGCCGGTGTTCACCACGGTGGGGGTGAAGAAGAACTGCGCGGCATCCGTAGGGATGAAAGCGGCGGCAGAGACTTCGTTGAATGTCTCTGCGTCCACATTCATGCCAAAGATTGTCTGCGGATCGGGCACGGACCGGGTTCCGGCCAACAGTGTGGTGACATCAAAACCGCCCAGTTTGACCCGCTGGTAGGGCGCGCTGCCTGCATCCATCATAGGTGCTGCGGCGCGTGCGGCTCCGGCAGTTGCTGCGGCAAGGGGGAGGCTGGCGGCGCCGGCAAGGGCGGTGCGGCGGGTAAAGAGCGGTGATCGGGACATGGGGTACTCCTGCTGTTTATGATAACGGAAACTTGGCGTGCGATAGCGTTGCGTCGAGCCGCCGCAGGTCAAATAATCGCGAGGACGCGCGTGTCGCGCACGAATCTGGACAAAGTCGCCGCGCTGTGACAGCAAGCGAGCGCAACAGGAGGCATGAATGTCTGACAAAACCATTACCCGTTTCGCCCCGTCCCCCACCGGTTGGATTCACGTGGGCAATCTGCGCACCGCGCTGATGAACTACCTGATTGCGCGCAAGGCAGGGGGCGAATTCATCCTGCGGATCGACGACACCGACCCGGTCCGCTCCAAGGAGGAATACGTCGACGGGATCAAGCGTGATCTGGACTGGCTGGGCCTGCATTGGGACCGGGTCGAGCGGCAGTCCCTGCGGCTGGAGAAATACGAAGAGGCGGCGCAAGCCCTGCGCGACATGGACCGTTTCTACGAGGCGTTCGAGACGCCGACCGAGCTGGACCTCAAGCGCAAGAAGCAGCTGAACATGGGCAAACCACCGGTCTATGACCGCGCAGCGCTTGCTCTGGACGAAGCTGCCCGCGAAGCACTGCGCGCCGAGCGCGGCAATGGCGTTTGGCGCTTCAAGCTCAAGCATGAGCGGATTGTCTGGAACGACGGGATTCTGGGCGATGTGAGCATCGACGGCGCGTCAGTCTCCGACCCCGTTCTGATCCGCGGCGACGGCCAGATTCTCTACACGCTTGCCTCGGTCGTTGATGACACTGAAATGGGCGTGACCCATGTTGTGCGTGGCTCCGACCACGTGACCAACACCGGCACGCAGATCCAGATCATGCAGGCGCTGGGCGGCAACGTGCCAACCTTCGCCCACCACTCGCTGCTGACCGGCCCGCAGGGCGAGGCGCTGTCCAAGCGTCTTGGCGTGCTCGCGTTGAAGGATCTGCGCGAGGCGGGCATCGCGCCGCAAGCTCTGTTGAGCCTGATGTCGCGTCTGGGCTCCTCCGACCCGGTTGAACTGCGCACCGATATGGCCACGCTGATCGATGGCTTTGACATCTCGCGCTTCGGCTCCTCGCCTACGAAATTCGACGCCGAGGATCTCAAGCCGCTGACGGCGCATTATCTGCAAACGCTGACACTGGCGGATGTGGCCGAAGACATCCGCGCGCTTGGCGTGCCGGATGCGCAGGCCGAACGGTTCTGGGCGGTGACTCGTGAAAACATCACCACGCTGCACGACCTTAAAGGCTGGTGGACGATGTTCACTGAAGGTGCTGCGCCTGTTATTGCGGATGAAGACCGCGAGTTTATCGCACAAGCCATGACGGTGCTGCCCGAAGGACCGTTTGATACGGAAACTTGGGGCAAGTGGACGACCGAGGTGAAAGAGGCGACAGGCCGCAAGGGCAAGGGGCTGTTCATGCCGCTACGTCTTGCGCTGACCGGTCAGGCGCATGGGCCTGACATGTCTTCGGTCATGCCACTGTTGCAGGCCGTCAAAGCACGCGGATAAACCCGTGGCGGCATCAGGCCGCCACGATCGCCGTGCCGCGCAAGGCCAGATGCTGATCCACCAGAGCGGTTTCCTGCGCAGTGAGCACTTTCGCACGCGGATATTGTGGTGCGGCGCGGTCGTTGAGGACCGGCGTGCCCCAGCCATCGGTGGTGGTAAAGAAATCCGCCACGCCACCCGCGCCGTATTCACGTAGATACCCCTGCACGACCACGTCAAGATAGCTTAGCAATATCCGGTGATCGCTGCTGGCGACCCATGTATCCTGCGGTACGGAGTAGTGCGAAATAAGTGTATCCGCAGTACGGGGGTGGCGCACTGATGTACCCGATGCGATGCGCGCATAGCCATGCTCGCGCGCGTCCAGTGCAGCCCAGTCGGCATTGGGCACCTCTGCAATCAGCCCGTCGATGACGGTTTGCGCGTCTGGAACCACGCTCAGAATCGCCAGCCCGCGCTGCTGCGTGTAGACCCATTTGCGCCGCCACCCCTCCAGTCGCGCGCGCGCGGCCTGAGTGTAGCTGTGGGTGTCACGGTTAACGAGGCTGCCGTAGCCAAAAAAACAGGGATGCATTACGGACCTTTGCGTGTTGATTTGCAGTGCAACCTATCCTTTGCCTCCCCCGCAGAGCAACCGTGCATCTAACGGATTGTCAAAAGCCGCAGGCTTTGGCAAAACAAATTACCGGAGGGCCAGAGCCATGAAATTTACCGAAGAACATCTGTGGTTGCGCATCGAGGATGGCGAGGAGGAAGTCACCGTCGGGTTGACTCCTTTTGGCATTTCCGAACTGGGCGAAGTTACCTTTGTAGAGTTGCCCGACGAAGGCGATGTGATCTCGGCCGATGACCCGGTTGTGGTGATCGAGGCGGATGATGACGCGGTCGATATACTGGCACCACTGGATGGCGAAGTGGTAGAGGTGAACACGCCGCTCACGCGCGCGCCTGAGGTGATAAGCGAAGACCCGCAAGGCGATGGCTGGCTGTTCAAGATGAGCATCGACGATCCATCAGCCATGGACGAGCTGATGGACGAGGCGACCTATCAGAAATACATCCGCTAAGGATTATTTCGCTTCCGTGCTGCTGTCCGCCTCTGGTTTGTCGATCAGGAAAGTGAATTTCTTCTTCAGCTTGCCCCAAGTTGCCTTGTCCGGCGCGATCAGCAGATGGCCGGTCTGGCGCGTGGCGGAATACTCGCCACCGTCGAGCATCTCGACATGCGCACCAGCCCGCGCGGCGATCAGCGCGCCTGCGGCGTGATCCCACGGGTGAAGCAGCGCTGTCAGGCTGAAATCGAAATTGCCCTGTGCCAGCATCCGGTATTCATGTGCCGAGCAGCGCAGCGTGGTGATCCGCGCGAAGTCAGGGAATGTCGCGGCCAGTTGTGCCTGTTTGTCCTTTGGAAACAGGTGAAGCGGAACGATGCCCGACATCTCCTCCAGCGGCTTGCCTGATGCTGCACTCAGGTCACGCGGCGCGCCAAAGGGGCGTTGGAGCTGTGGTGTCATCTGCTCGTCCACGATCACCCAGTCGTCGCCGACCGGATCATAGATCAGCCCGAACACCGGCTTGCCATAGCGGGTGGCGGCGACGATCACGCCGAATACAGGCAGACCGTGGGCGAAGTTCCATGTGCTGTCCACCGGATCAATGTGAAAGGCCAGCTGGGCGTCCTTGATGCCGTCCAGCAACTCGGGCTTGGCAGCAACGGCCTCCTCCCCGATCACCAGCGCGGATGGAAAGGCTATTTGCAGCGCGCGGGCGATCATTGCCTCGGCCTTGGTGTCTGCGTCGGTTACCAGATCGTCGGCGCGGGATTTGGTGCGGATGTCGCCATCTGACAGGCGGCGGAAGCGCGGCATGATCTCGGCGCGGGCAGCGCGGCGGACCATATTGATGATCTGCGTGCGCTGCGCGGGCGTGACCGCAGGTGCCAGTGTGGCGGGCAGGGATGTATCAGTTGTGGTGTCAGACATTCGGGCGCTCCTTGGTTACCTTATATCTACGCCTTCTCTTCCCGCAGGCAAAGGGGAAGGATGTCGAAAATCAGCGCACGCCTATTCGCGCGCCCGCAAAACCTGTGCCGGACGGGCCTGAAGCGCGCGGCGGGCAAAGCCAAGTCCCGCCAGAACTGTCGCCACAATCCCGCCGGCGATGATCAGCAGGGCCGAGGGCCAGATGACGCTATACTTGGTCTCCATCACAAAGGTGCTGACGGCCCAGCCGCCCAGAACGCCTGCCAGTAGTGCCACGCTGCCTGCCGCAAGTCCCAGAAGGGCCGCGCGCAGGATGAAGCTGCCTGCGATCATACGCCGCGACGCGCCCAGTGTCTTGAGTAGGGCAGCCTCATAGGTGCGCGCATCCGCACCCGCTGCCGCCGCACCGATCAGGACGAGGAAACCGGTCAGCAGGGTTGCGGCCGCACCGTAGGACGTGGCGGCGGCAAGGCTTGCCAGCACACCCGCAACCCGGTCGATGGCGTCCTTGACGCGGATAGCGGTGATGTTGGGATAGGCACTGGCAAGATCGCGCAAGATCGCGGCTTCCGCCTCAGGCTCGGCATAGACGGTCGAGATAAAGGTATGCGGCGCGCCTTGCAGAGCACTAGGGTTCATCGTCAGGATAAATCCGATACCGGCGGTCGAGAAATCGACCTCCTGAAAGCTGGCGATGGTGCCTGTGATGTCGCGGCCCAGCACGTTGATGGTGACTGTGTCGCCTAGGCTGAGGCCGATTTCATCTGCCTCCTCGGCGGCAAAGCTGATCAGGGGTGGGCCATCGTAATCGGGCGCCCACCATTCGCCTTCGGTGATCACGGCATCCGGATCTGGCTGAGCTGCATAGGTCACCCCCCGGTCGCCGGAGACGACCCAGTGATCGCCTGCGACATCTTTGGCGGGTCTGCCGTTAATCTGTGTGACGACACCGCGCAGCATCGGCGCGCTATCGATGCGGCTGACGGCGGGATCGTTTTCCAGCCGCTCGGTATATCCGGCCATCTGGTCCTTCTGGATGTCCACGAAGAAATAGCTGGGCGCGATAGCGGGCAGATTGCCCGCGATGGCTTGGCGCAGGTTGCCGTCGATCTGGCCGACAGCAGCCAGTACGGACAGGCCCAAACCCAGCGACAGGACAACAGCGCCCGCACCCTCGCCTGTGCCGCCAATCGCAGCCATCGCCCACCGCCAGCGTGGGTAGCCCCGCAACCGGTGGCTGAGCGCGCGCGCGGCAATGCGGATGAGGAACGCAGCCAGCGCCAGCAGTGCCAAGGCACCCGCGATCCCGCCGAGCGTCCAGAGCGTCAGCCACCAACTGCCGTTGAACCAGCCTGCCAGCGCCACAAGACCGGCGGTAGCGGCTGCGGTGGCAAGGATGAAAGGTAGCGCAGGCAGGCGGCTGGCGCCGTCCCACGCGTCACGGAACAGTGTCGCTGCGCGCACGCGGTCTGTGCGGGCCAGAGGCCAGAGGGTGAAGATGAAGGCTGTCAGAAGGCCGTAGAGCCCGGCCTCGATCAGGGGTGCTGGGAAGATGCCGAAGGCGGACGGGATAGGCAACCGCGCCTCGAGCACGGGGGCCAGCAATACTGGCGCCAGCGCGCCGAGCGCCACGCCGATGGCGACACCCATCAGCGACAAAATCCCGATCTGGATGAAATATGTTTGGAAAATCGTCGCGCGGTCGGCTCCCAGCGCGCGCAAGGTTGCGATCACCTCTGTCTTGCGCGCGAGATAGCTGCGTACGGCGGCGGAAACGCCGACACCGCCCACTGCGAGGCCCGAGAGCCCCACGAGAATCAGGAATGCGCTGAGCCGCTCCACAAAACGCGACACACCCGGCGCGCCGTTTCGCGCATCGCGCCAGCGCAGGCCGCTGTCGGTGAACAGGGCCTCTGCCTCTGCCTTGACCGCGTCAATGTCCGTGCCTTCGGGCAGCAGCATCCGGTAATCGCTGTCGAACAACGTACCGGGGGACAACAGCCCGGAGGCGGCGAGGCTTTCACGCCTGACCAGTGTGCGTGGTCCCAGCGCAAAACCTGCGGCGGCGCTGTCCGGCTCGCGCGTGATCTGCGCGCGTAGAGTGAAGGTTTGGGAGCCCAGAGCAAAGGTGTCACCTACCGCCAGCCCCAATCGGTCGATCAGCGCACGCTCCATCACAGCGCCGGGAATGCCGTTTTGCACATCGAGCGCCGAGGCCAGCGGCATATCGGGCGCCAGCAGGACCGCGCCCAACAGTGGATAGGCTGCATCCACGGCCTTCACCTGCGTCAGCGCACGGTCATCACCTGCAACAGCCATAGAGCGGAATTCGGCAATTTCGGAGACGGCGGTGGCCTGCGCCTCCATCCACGCGCGTTCTTCCGGCGTGGCGAAACGGTAGGTCAGGTCCAGTTCGGCATCGCCGCCTAGGATCGAGGCACCTTCGCGGGCCAGCCCTGCCTCGATACCCGAGCGGACCGAGCCGACAGCGGCAATCGCGGCAACACCCAGCGCGAGACAGGCCAGAAAAAGGCGAAAGCCGCGCAGGCCGCCGCGCAGTTCGCGACGGGCGAATTTGGCGGCAAGGCGCAGGCTCATGCGATGCGCCCGTCGTTCAATGTGATCACGCGGTCGCAGCGCGCAGCCAGCACGTCCGAATGCGTGACCAGCACCAGCGTCGAGCCGTGCTTGTCCCGCAGATCGAACAGCAGGTCCATGATCGCCTCGCCGTTGGCGCTGTCAAGATTGCCGGTTGGTTCATCCGCGAGCAGGATTGCGGGGCGCGGAGCGGTGGCGCGGGCGAGGGCCACGCGCTGCTGCTCGCCGCCCGACATCTGTGCGGGGTAGTGACCGGTGCGTGCCCCGAGGCCGACACCTTGCAGGGCAGCTTCGGCACGGGCGAAGGCATCCTCATGCCCGGCCAGTTCCAGCGGCGTTGCAACATTCTCCAGCGCGGTCATCGTGGGGATCAGGTGAAAGGACTGGAATACAATGCCCATCCGGTCGCGCCGGAAGCGTGCCAGCGCGTCTTCGTCCATCGCGGTCAGATCCTCGCCCATGGCGTGTACACTGCCGCCCGTCGCCTGCTCCAGTCCGCCCATGACCATCAAGAGCGACGATTTCCCCGAGCCCGACGGCCCGATCAGCCCGATGCTTTCGCCCGCTTCGACCTCCATCGTGATGCCACGCAGGATTTCGACGGGTCCTGCATTGCCATTCAGGCGCAGGGCTGCATCTTTAAGGGAGAAAATCGTGTTGCTCATCTGGTGCCCTTCCGGTGGGTTCCTTAGGGCATATGGAGGAAAAGTTGTGATGCGCAAGGCTTTGGCAGGGATTCTTATGATGTGCGCCGGATTCGCGCAGGCGGATGAGGTGGTGATCGCCGCTTTGGGTGACAGCCTGACACAAGGCTACGGGCTGCCACAGGAGGACGGATTTGTGGTGCAGCTGCAGGGCTGGCTGGATGCGGAAGGCGCGGATGTGCGGCTGCTAAATGCGGGCGTGTCTGGTGATACAACTGCGGGCGGCTTGTCGCGCGTGGGCTGGACTTTGGAGCCTGTGGTGGATGCGATGATTGTAACGCTGGGTGGCAACGATCTGCTGCGCGGTCTGGACCCCGCGCAAGCGCGCAAGAATATTGACGGTATTTTGCAGGTAGCAGAGGCGGCGGATGTCGAGGTGCTGTTGATCGGAATGCAGGCACCGGGAAATTTCGGCGCGGAGTACAAGGTGCAGTTCGATGCGATTTATCCGGAGTTGGCGCATGCCTATGGCACAGTCTATCTGGAGAGCTTCTTTGCCGGTCTGGTGGATGAGGGCATGCCCATAGATCCGGTTGCCCTGCGCGAGTGGTTCCAGGCCGATGGAATCCATCCGAATGCCGAAGGCGTTGCACGGATTGTAGAGGCCGTGGGCCCGCAGGTTCTGACCCTGATCGAGCAGGTGCAGAGCAACGAATAGATGGTTTGCCCGAAAAACAGGCGTCTGCAATTTTCTTCCGGTCTCGTTAAATTTTACCAGTTGATAAAAAAATAGACCTGTGCAAGCGTTCAAGGATAGCGTGATCAAAAGCGGAGGATCAGTGGATGCCGGACAGGATGTTTGAAGAGGGTATCAAGGCGGGGCGGCTTGAGCCTGCGGCTTACGAGAGCGGGTTTGCGGACCTTCATCCGCCACTGGGCGGCCATGAGGCGATAGTTGCAGCGGACCGTTGTTACTTCTGCCACGACGCACCCTGTATCACGGCTTGTCCTACAGACATCGATATTCCGTTGTTCATCCGGCAGATCGCCACCGGCACGCCCGATGCGGCAGCCAAGACGATCTTGAGCCAGAACATCATGGGCGGCATGTGCGCACGCGTCTGCCCGACAGAGCAGCTCTGCGAGCAGGCCTGTGTCCGTGAGGAAGCAGAGGGCAAGCCGGTGCTGATTGGCCAGTTGCAGCGCTATGCTACGGACCATCTGCAATCGCAGGGCGTTCATCCTTTTGTGCGCGCAGCTACCACCGGCAAGCGCGTGGCAGTTGTGGGGGCAGGGCCAGCAGGTTTGTCGGCAGCGCACCGGCTGGCGATGCTGGGCCATGATGTAGTCGTCTATGATGCGCGGCCCAAACCGGGCGGTCTGAATGAATACGGCATCGCCACCTACAAAACCCCCGATGGTTTTGCGCAGGGCGAGGTGGACTGGCTGCTGAAAATCGGCGGCATTACGGTGGAAACGGGCCGTGCGCTGGGCGCGGATCTGAGCCTTGATGGTTTGAACGCCGAATTTGACGCGGTTTTCCTTGGCATGGGACTGGGCGGTGTGAACGCGCTGGATGCGACAGGTGCGGACAAGGATGGCGTGCTGGACGCGGTAGATTTCATCGCCGACCTGCGCCAGGCAAGCGATGTGGCGTCTGTGCCTGTGGGCCGCGATGTTGTGGTGATCGGTGGCGGCATGACGGCGGTGGATGCCGCCGTTCAGGCCAAGCTGTTGGGCGCGCTGAATGTGACGCTGGTATACCGCCGCGGGCGTGAGCGGATGAACGCCAGCCCGTTCGAGCAGGATCTGGCAGCCTCCAAAGGCGTGCGGATCGTGACCCATGCGGTGCCGAAGGCGGTGCACGGAAACGGATCGGTGCGCGAGATCGAGTTTGACTATGTGGGTGACAATATGGCCCCCACCGGCCAGACCCTGCGGCTGGCTGCGGATCAGGTTTTCAAGGCGATTGGCCAGACGCTGGAAGGCGATAGCCTGCCTGCATTGGAGGGTCGCAAGATCGCTGTCGATCCGAATGGACGGACAAGCCTGCAAGGCGTCTGGGCTGGTGGCGATTGTGCCTCTGGCGGCGATGACCTGACGGTGACCGCTGTGGCCGAAGGGCGCGATGCGGCGATGGATATTCATGCAGTTTTGAGCGGGAGCGCGTAAGATGGCCGACCTGACAACCGATTTTCTGGGCATCAAATCGCCCAACCCTTTCTGGCTGGCCTCTGCGCCACCGACCGACAAGGAATACAACGTCCGCCGCGCGTTTGAAGCGGGTTGGGGCGGGGTCGTCTGGAAGACGCTCGGTTCGGAAGGCCCTCCCGTAGTGAACGTTAATGGCCCGCGCTATGGCGTGATCCACGGTGCGGACCGCCGCGTGCTGGGCCTCAACAACATCGAGCTGATCACCGACCGTGATTTGCAGACGAACCTCGACGAGATCACCCGCGTGAAGGCGGATTATCCTGACCGCGCGATGATTGTCTCCATTATGGTGCCCTGTGAGGAACAGGCGTGGAAAGACATCCTGCCCAAGGTCGAGGCCACAGGCGCGGACGGGATCGAGCTGAACTTTGGCTGCCCGCACGGGATGAGCGAGCGCGGCATGGGTGCTGCCGTAGGGCAGGTGCCCGAATACATCGAAATGGTCACCCGCTGGTGCAAGCAGTATTATTCCAAGCCTGTGATTGTGAAATTGACGCCCAACATCACGGACATTCGCTTGCCAGCGGAAGCGGCACGGCGCGGGGGGGCGGATGCGGTGAGCCTGATCAATACGATCAACTCCATCGTCTCCGTAAACCTTGATACCATGAGCCCAGAGCCGAGCATTGATGGCAAGGGCACGCATGGCGGCTATTGCGGGCCTGCGGTCAAACCGATTGCGCTGAGCATGGTGTCCGAGATTGCGCGCGCACCTGCCACGGCGGGGATGCCGATCAGTGGCATCGGCGGGGTCACAACCTGGCGTGATGCGGCGGAATATATCACGATGGGCTGCGGTAATGTACAAGTGTGTACGGCGGCGATGACCTACGGCTTCAAGGTGGTGCAGGAAATGATCAGCGGCCTGTCCGAGTGGATGGATGAAAAGGGGCACACCAGCATCGCGGACTTCATGGGCGCGGCGATACCGAACACAACGGACTGGCAGTATCTTAACCTCAACTACATCGCAAAGGCGTCGATCAGTCAGGACGATTGCATCAGTTGCGGGCGCTGCTTTGCAGCCTGTGAGGATACCTCGCATCAGGCGATTGCGATGTCCGACGACCGCACCTTCACGGTGATTGACGAGGAATGTGTGGCCTGTAACCTGTGTGTTGAAGTCTGTCCGGTGGAAAACTGCATCACCATGGTCCCCATGGCCGTCGGCGCAACGGACCCGAGGACAGGCAAAGTTGTCGAGGAGGGTTATGCCAATTGGACAACCCACCCCAACAACCCCTCGGCCACGGCGGCGGAATAACCTACTCCTGCGATTGAGTCCGCTGCGAGAGTGTCGCGGCGGACGCTTTGTCTCTGAGGATCGGCGCCGTCGGTAACGGATCGGGTGGCGCGTAGCGGTCGAGCCGGTTGGGGCGATCCTGAACAGGATCGATGAGCGCTTTGGTCCGCGCAAGGTCCATACCCTGGACGGTCGCCATCTCTTTGTCCGACTGGGCAACATCACGTTTTGATTTTGTCTGCGCCCCCAGAACCGAAGCCGGTTCGGCGCGGTTGGGTGTTTTCGATTGCGGCATGACGCGGCGGGGTTTGATGGTCTGTGCCTGTTGTTCAGGGCTGCCCTGACCCGATGTGGTCCCGCCTCCGCTGCCGTTTGCGGAGCTCTTCATATCGGTGCCTGCCGCAGTGGGCTGCACAGCTGCAACGCCGTTTGCGGTCTCCGACGGGATGGGTGTCTGTGGAGGGAGAGGTGCGGTCGGTTGGAAGGATTTGACGAGATTACCTAATGTACTGAAAGCCATTGTGTGCCCCTTTTCATTCAAAGGAAGCCCGCCACCCGTACCTAAGGTGACGGTGTGGCGGTTCACAAAATCTTAACGCGCGCCGCGAATATGAATTAGTGGTTAACAGTCCACCGGCGTGAGCAGCCGGCGGAACATCTGTTCGAGGTGCAGGTGGGCGCGTTTGGCGGGGTCCTGGTCATCCAGCAGTACAGAGACCTGTGTTCCAAAATCTGCATAATGCTGGGTATTGGCCCATATGGAAAAGATCAGATGGGCGGGGTCAACAGGGGCCAGTTTGCCCGCATCAATCCAGTCCTGAATAACGCCGCATTTGCGATCAAACAGCGGTTTTAGATCGTCTTTCAAATAGGTTGAAATGACAGGCGCGCCCTGCAGGATTTCTCCTGCAAAGAGTTTGCTCTCGGCAGGTAGTTCCAGTGCCATATCCAGTTTGTGACGGACATAGCCCAGCAGTTCTTCCACGGGATCCGCTTCGGGGTCGAGTTCGACCAGCGGGTCCAGCCACGTCTCCAAGAGCTGGCTGAGCAGGGTCACATATATCTCGGTCTTGCTTTCGAAATAATAGAGCAGGTTGGGTTTGCTGAGACCTGCGCCCTTGGCGATCGTGTCTAGTGTGGCGCCGCCGTAGCCGTCGCGCGAAAATACGTCGAGGGCGGAATCAAGGATCAGCCTGCGGTTTCGCATCTGGATCCGGCTTGGCTTCTTTTCTGGGGCTTCGGTCACAAGGCGGCTCCACTGGATGCTGGGAAATCAGGCAGAATGTCAGACACTCTAACAATGTTTCTAAAGCAGTTCTTGACAGGAATGAAGCCAGACGCAATCGTGACTTTACCAAATGGTAAAAATTTACCGTCGCTTTCGCGTTGAACATAGCAAAAAGGAGCCTCCCGATGGCCGCCCCCGGACAGAACCTCAAGATCAACCCCGACCGCCTCTGGGACAGCTTGATGGAGATGGCACAAATCGGACCGGGTGTCGCGGGCGGCAACAACCGGCAGACATTGACCAACGAAGATGCAGAGGGCCGCGCGCTGTTCCAGCGCTGGTGCGAGGATGCGGGATGCACCATGGGTCTGGACCAGATGGGCAATATGTTTGCACGGCGCGAGGGGACGGACCCGGACGCGCTGCCGGTCTATGTGGGTAGTCACCTGGACACGCAGCCCACGGGCGGAAAGTATGACGGTGTGCTGGGCGTGCTGGGTGGGCTGGAGCTGATCCGCACGCTGAATGACCTGGGCGTGAAGACCAAGCATCCGATTGTTGTGACAAATTTCACCAATGAGGAAGGCACACGCTATGCGCCTGCCATGCTGTCCTCTGGGGTGTTTGCGGGCATACATACGCAAGACTGGGCCTACGCAAAGGTGGACGCCGAAGGCAAGAGCTTTGGCGATGAGTTGAAGCGGATCGGTTGGCGCGGCGAGGAAGAAGTGGGCGCGCGCAAGATGCATGCGTTCTTTGAGTTGCATATCGAGCAGGGGCCTATTCTGGAGGCCGAAGGCAGGAATATCGGTGTCGTCACTCATGGTCAGGGTCTGAGTTGGACGCAGGTTACTGTGACGGGCAAGGATAGCCACACAGGCTCTACGCCGATGCCGATGCGCAAGAATGCCGGACTCGGCATGGCACGGATACTGGAGGCGGTGGACGAGATTGCGTGGTCCCACGCGCCTCATGCGGTAGGCGCTGCGGGGCATATCGACGTCTATCCCAATTCGCGCAATGTCATCCCTGGCAAAGTGGTGTTTACGGTTGATTTCCGCTCGCCCGATTTGAGCGTGATCGAGGATATGGAGAAGCAGCTTCGCGCCAAAGGGCAAAAGATTGCGGATGACATGGGACTTGAGATTGAGTTCGAGAAGGTGGGCGGCTTTGATCCGGTGGCGTTTGACGAGGGATGTGTAGGCGCAGTGCGCTCGGCTGCAGAGCGGTTGGGTTATTCCCACATGGACCTGATTTCAGGGGCAGGGCATGATGCATGCTGGATCAACCGCGTTGCACCGACGGCGATGGTTATGTGCCCTTGTGTGGACGGGCTGTCGCATAACGAGGCGGAAGAGATCACCAAGGAGTGGGCGATGGCTGGCGCAGATGTGTTGCTGCACGCTGTAGTGGAGACAGCGGTAATTGTAGGTTAGGTTTGTGCATCTATCCTCTGGTGGACCGGGGCCGGCCCCGGACCCCGGGATATTTTGAGCCAAAAGAAATGAACGGGGAGATTTGAGATGAGCAAGGTTATCAAAGGCGGCACGGTTGTTACGGCGGACCGGACGTGGAAGGCAGATGTGCTGATTGAAGGCGAGACGATCGCACGGATTGGCGAAGATCTGGTCGGCGACGAGTATATTGACGCCGAGGGTGCTTATGTGATCCCCGGCGGAATTGATCCGCATACGCATCTGGAGATGCCGTTCATGGGAACGACCGCCGCCGAGACGTTCGAGAGCGGGACCTGGGCGGCGGCCTGTGGTGGGACGACGATGATTGTGGATTTTTGCCTGCCTGGGGCTGATGGGTCCATCAAGAATGCGATCAATGAGTGGCACCGGAAATCTGCGCCGCAGATCTGCTCGGACGTCGGCTATCACATGGCGATCACTGGCTGGAACGAGAACGTCTTTAACGAGATGAAAGATGCCGTTGAAATGGGCGTCAATTCGTTCAAGCATTTCATGGCCTACAAGGGCGCGCTGATGATCGAGGACGACGAAATGTTCGCCTCCTTCAAGCGGTGTGCGGAACTGGGCGCGCTGCCGATGGTGCATGCGGAAAACGGTGATCTGGTGGCCGAGCTTCAGCAGAAGTACTTTGATGAGGGGATTACCGGTCCGGAGGGGCATGCGTATTCGCGTCCGCCTGAACTGGAAGGCGAGGCTGCGAACCGTGCGATTACGATTGCGGATACGGCGGGGGTACCGTTGTATATCGTGCATGTGTCGTGTGAACAAACGCATGAGGCAATCCGGCGGGCGCGGCAGAAGGGGATGCGGGTTTATGGCGAGCCATTGATCCAGTTCCTGACGCTGGACGAGAGCGAGTATTTCAACAAGGATTGGGACCATGCAGCCAGGCGGGTGATGTCGCCGCCGTTCCGGTCCAAGGACCATCAGGACAGTCTGTGGGCAGGCTTGCAGGCGGGGTCTTTGCAGGTGGTGGCGACGGACCATGCGGCGTTCAGCACGGCGCAGAAGCGCGCGGGCCGTGATGATTTCCGGATCATTCCGAACGGCTCCAACGGGCTTGAGGAGCGCTTGGCTGTGCTTTGGACCGAAGGTGTGGAGACGGGGCGGTTGACGATGAACGAGTTTGTCGCGGCGACCAGCACCAATGTGGCGAAGATCTTGAACATCTACCCGCGCAAGGGAGCACTGGTGGAAGGGGCGGATGCGGATATCGTGGTTTGGGATCCGAAGATCACCAAGACGATCTCGCCTGCGAACCACCATTCGGTTCTGGATTACAACGTATTCGAAGGGTTCGAGGTCAGGGCGCAGAGCCGCTTTACACTGAGCCGGGGTGAGGTGATTTGGGCTTGGGGGCAGAACTCGCAGCCCAATCCCGGGCGTGGGCGGTTTGTGCCAAGGCCTGCCTTCCCGAGTGCGAATGTGGCGTTGAGCAAGTGGAAAGAGCTGAATGCGCCGAAGATGATCAAGCGCGATCCGTTGAACATTCCGGCGGGGATTTAAGCGCATTTCATGGATTTTCAGAAAGAAAATAGCCTCGCGCGCGTGAGCTTTACCGGTGGTTTGATCGGTCTCACGGCGGGGAGCCAGTTTGGCCGGTTGCAAAAGGTGATCCTTGCGGAGAACAAGAAGGGATGGAACCTCGCCGAGGTCATCCCGGAGAACCGCAATCTGATCATCTGGGTGTTGAGGATTGTTCTTCTTATCTTCACCTTGGGTTTGTGGACGTTGGCTACCGGCTATATTCTGGTGTTCGAGCGGCCTGTGATGCCGCGTAGTGACGGGCAAAGAGGGGCCGACCCGGTTGGAACGCGGCGCGAACCCCAGTTGACCGATGTGAGGAAAACCCGATGACTGCTGTGATTTCAGCCAAGAACCTTGACCTGACATTCGAGACCAACGACGGCCCTGTGCATGCGCTGAAGGGCGTTGATCTGGAGATCAAAGAAGGTGATTTCGTCAGCTTCATCGGACCTTCGGGCTGTGGGAAGACGACATTCCTGCGGGTGATGGCCGATCTGGAGCAGCCTACGGGTGGGGAGATTACGGTTAACGGGATGTCCCCGCGCGCGGCGCGGGAAGCGCGGGCCTATGGCTATGTGTTTCAGGCGGCGGGGCTGTATCCGTGGCGGACGATTGGCGGGAATATCCGCTTGCCTCTGGAGATCATGGGGGTGCCCAGGTCCGAGCATGCAGAGCGGGTTGCACGGGTGTTGGAGTTGGTGGAGTTGTCCGGCTTCGAGCGCAAGTTTCCGTGGCAGTTATCCGGTGGGATGCAACAGCGGGCGAGCATTGCGCGGGCGTTGAGCTTTGATGCGGATCTGTTGTTGATGGATGAGCCGTTCGGCGCGCTGGACGAGATCATTCGGGATACATTGAACGAGCAGTTACTGCATCTGTGGGAGCGGACGGGCAAGACGATTGCGTTTGTCACGCACTCGATTCCGGAGGCTGTGTATCTGAGCACCAAGATTGTGGTAATGAGCCCGCGTCCGGGGCGGATTACAGATGTGATCGAGAGCACATTGCCGAAAGAGCGGCCGCTGGACATTCGGGACACGCCGGAGTTTCTGGCGATTGCGCACCGCGTGCGTGAAGGGTTGCGGGCAGGGCATTCCGATGTGTGAGACACGGGAAGACAAGCGACGTGCGCGTGCCGCGACACCCCGCCCGCCTTCCCTTCGGGCGGTCCAACAGCCCTTGGTGTTCGGGACTTTTGTGGTCGTGAAGGCGGGTGATTTGTGAAATCTATTGTGCCTGTTTTGACCGTGGTTGTGGCGATTTTGGGGATCTGGCTGTTGGCTGTGATTCCAATGAACATGCATCTGGTGGCGGATCAAGCGCAGCGTGATGGTCTGGTTGTGCAGCCCGAAGAGCCTGCCGCACGGCAGGAGTTTACCGGCCTTGGCCTGGCGTTGCGCAACACTGATCTTGTGCCGCTGACCTACAGCTTTACGCGGCCGCGCCTGCCCAGCCCGCAACAGGTGGCGGGCGAGATGTATGAGACGATCTTTACACGGAGCGTTACCTCAAAGAGATCACTGGTGTATCATGGCTGGGTGACTTTGGCGCCGACGTTGCTGGGGTTTGTGATTGGTACAGGGCTGGGCATTTTGCTGGCGGTGGGCATTGTCTACAGCCGCGTGATGGACCGCTCGGTTATGCCCTGGGCGATTGTGAGCCAGACAATACCGATTCTGGCGTTGGCGCCGATGGTTATTGTGGTGTTGGGCTCCATGGGGATTCAGGGGCTGTTTCCGAAGTCGTTGATCGCCGCGTATCTTTCGTTTTTCCCGGTCGTGGTCGGGATGGTGAAGGGTTTGCGTAGCCCGTCTGCGATGCAGATGGACCTGCTGCGGACATATCATGCGTCCGGGTCGCAGGGGTTCTGGGCGTTGCGGCTGCCTTCCTCGCTGCCCTATCTTTTTGCGTCGCTCAAGATCGGGATCTCGGCATCGCTCGTCGGTACGATCGTGGCGGAGTTGCCGACAGGCGCGCGTGCGGGTTTCGGCGCGCGGATGTTGGTGGGGGATCAATATGGCCAGCCTCTGGTGTCTTGGGCTGCTCTGTTTGCGGCGGCGCTGACAGCTGCGGCGTTGGTCGGGCTGTTCAGTGCAATCGAGCGGTTGACCCTCAAGCGCATGGGGATGGCAGCGACATGATTTACGTGATTGCAGGACTGTTGATCTGGGCTGCTGGCTGGTGGCTGAATGTGCGACTGGCGAACGGGGCGTCGTCTGATCTGACGGCTGTGAAAATCGCGGTGCCTGCTATTTTTGGTCTAACAGTTGTTATTGTCTGGGAACTGATGGTGCGGGGGTTCGAGGTGAATCCGGTGATCCTGCCTGCGCCGACTTCGGTGCTGGAGCGATTGGCGGATGAGGGTCCGATCCTGTGGGCTGATTTCCGGCAGACGGTACTGAAAGGCGCGCTGACCGGGTATATCATTGGGGCGGCTGCGGCGTTCGGGGTTGCTGTGCTGGCGGACCGCTCTCCTTTCCTGACGCTGGGCATCTTGCCTGTGGGCAGCTTTATGGCGGCTTTGCCGATTGTTGGTACAGCACCCATTTTGGTGAAATGGCTGGGGAGCGATTGGGAATCCAAAGCGGCAGTCGTGGCGGTGATGGTGTTCTTTCCAATCCTCGTGAATACGGTTGCGGGTCTAAAGGACACCAACTCCATGCAGCGTGACCTGATGCGAACCTATGCGGCGGGTTATTGGGCGACGCTGTTCAAGCTGCGCTTGCCGTCTGCGATGCCATTTATTTTTAACGGGCTCAAAATAGGCACCACGCTGGCGTTGATTGGCGCTATTGTTGCTGAATTTTTCGGCTCTCCCACCGTTGGGATGGGATTCCGGATATCGACCAGCTTTGGTCAGCTTGCGCTGGACATGGTCTGGGCTGAGATTGTGGTAGCCGCCCTCGCGGGCAGCGCGTCGTATGGCGCAATGAGCTGGCTGGAAAAGCGGGTGACCTTCTGGCACCCTTCACAGAGATAACCAAGGACCCCGAAACAACGGGGCTAATTTTAACCGACCTGGAGGTCTTACGATGAAGAAGTTTATGATGGCGGCGACGTGTGTCGCGGGAATGGCAGCCACGCCCATGCTGGCGGATGAAGCCAACGAGGTCACATTGCAGTTGCAATGGGTCACGCAGTCCCAGTTTGCGGGATATTATGTGGCACAGGACAAGGGTTTCTACGAAGAAGAGGGGCTGGATGTGACGATCCTGCCGGGCGGACCTGACATTGCGCCGCCACAGGTTCTGGCGGGCGGTGGTGCCGATGCGATGTTGAACTGGATGCCGTCTGCGCTTGCGGCGCGCGAAAAGGGTCTGCCGGTGGTGAACATCGCCCAGCCGTTCAAGTCTTCCGGTCTGATGTTGACCTGCTGGAAGGATACGGGAATTACCAGTGTGCAGGACTTCAAGGGTCGGACCATTGGCGTGTGGTTCTTTGGCAATGAATACCCGTTCCTAAGCTGGATGGCGCAGGAAGGCATCAGCACAGATGGCGGCGAGGACGGCGTGACCGTTCTGAAGCAGGGTTTTAACGTCGATCCGCTTTTGCAGCGCGAGGCTGATTGCATCTCGACGATGACATATAACGAATATGGTCAGGTTCTGGATGCAGGTGTAAACCCTGACGAGTTGATCACTTTCAAATATGAGGATCAGGGCGTTGCTACGCTGGAAGATGGTATTTGGGTTCTGGAAGACAATCTCCAAGATCCGGCGTTTGTGGACAAGATGACACGCTTTGTGCGGGCCTCCATGAAGGGGTGGAAATACGCGGAAGAGAACGTGGCAGAAGCAGGCGCGATCATCATCGAGAATGACGAAACCGGCGCGCAGTCAGAAGCAGCGCAGGTGCGGATGATGGAAGAAGTAGCCAAACTGACCGCTGGCTCCAACGGCGCATTGGACGAGGCTGATTATCAGCGCACGGTTGATACGCTTTTGGCGGGTGGCTCTGATCCTGTGATCTCCAAGCAGCCCGAGGGTGCCTGGACCAGCGTGATCACGGATGCCGCGCTGAACTAAGCATTAACGATAGATTTGAAGGGGTCGGCGCGTATGTGTCGGCCCCTTTTCGTTGTGTGGCTATCGGTGGAACCAATCAGCGCATGGGCGGTTAAGCGTGAGATGAGGAAAAGATGATACATCGACCAACCTATGCTCTCAGTAATGCACTTAACCGCCTTGAGAGTGCTGTTGACGGAGATCACATTGCCATAAGTGCGGTGGTTGAAAGGCTTGGGCGCAATTCGTTCGCGACCTTGATGCTCGTCTTCTCGCTGGTGTCGACCTCGCCTGCCAGTGCAATACCGGGTGTTACGACCATGGTGGGCAGTATTGTTTTTCTTCTGGTTGCTCAAATGCTTGCCGGTCGCGAAAGCGTCTGGTTGCCGGACTTCATAATGCAGCGCCAGATGTCATCGGCGAATCTGTGCAAAGGCATCCGGTGGTTGCGCAAACCTGTCCATTTCGTAGAAAGGTTCCTGAGTACACGATTGGAATTCATGTTCCACCGGCCATGGCGATGGATGTCACTGGTGCCGATCCTGTGTCTGGCGCTGTTGATGCCGTTCATGGAGATCATCCCGATGTCGGGGTCCATTGCGTCTGCTATTATTGCGTTTTACGCGGCGGGGTTGCTCATGCGCGACGGTGTCGTTGTGCTTCTCGCGTTGGGGCTGCTCTTGGGCAGCGCAGGGGCGTTCTGGGCGCTTTGGCAGTAGGGAAAATGAAAAAAGGGCCCGCACATGTGCAGGCCCATAACGGGACTCTCGTTTGTGAGAATTACAGAACGGTAACTTTCGTACCGATTTGCGCCCGCTGGTACAGATCCTGCACATGGGCGTTCAGCATGCGGATACAGCCGTTTGAGACGGAGCGGCCAATGGACTTGGGCTGCGTCGTGCCGTGGATCCGGAAGTAAGTGTCTTTGCCACCCTGGAATAGATAGAGAGCGCGCGAGCCGAGCGGGTTGTTAGGGCCACCTGGCTGGGCTTCGGTATTGCCAATGAAACGCGCATAGGCCTGCGGATCACGCTCGATCATCTCGTTTGTGGGACGCCATGTAGGCCACTCTTTCTTCACTGCGATGGTGGCGGAGCCGGTGAATTCCAGGCCGGCTTTGCCGACCCCGACGCCATAGCGCATCGCCTGACCGGGTTCGGTCACGAAATAGAGATAGTAGCTGCGCGGCAGAATCAGTAATTCGCCGACATTGTAGTCTTTTTTGATGCGGACGAGTTGGGGTGTCGGATCAAAGGCAGCAGCCTGAGCGGACACGATCTGGGGGAGGGCGGTGGCGGCAAGCGTGCTTGCGATAAACGTACGACGGCGCATGTTACGATCCTTGTGCAGCGTTGGATTCAGTCTAGTGTCCCAATGTCGTCTTGAAATTCAAGCCCTCAACACAAAAACCGGCCATTCGTTCCAGAATGGCCGGTCAAATATCTGTGAAAGATGCTTTCGCGCTACAGTCCAGCGCGGAGAAGCGTCTTATGCGAGGGCGATGTTTGTCGCGGACTCACGGCCATCACGGCCAGCTTCGATATCGAATGTCACTTTCTGGTTGTCTGCCAGACCGGTCAGGCCCGCGCGCTCAACAGCGGAGATGTGCACGAACACGTCTTTGCTGCCACCATCGGGTGCGATAAAGCCGAAGCCTTTTGTTGTGTTAAACCATTTTACGGTGCCAGTAGCCATTCCGTAGTCTCCCAGTAGATAGATGCCATCCGCGGTGTGCGATGGCCCGGCTTGGTCGGTCTGTAATCGAGAGACTGAACGCAGAAGCGGAGACAGTGGTCTGGATAAAGATAACGTTCGCACGCCTATATATGGCACAAACAGGCCCGAATTTCAAGTGTCATGGGCGCAGCTGGCAGAGTTCTGCCAGCGCACGGGTGTGCATTTTGCAGGCAGGCGTCCAGCATTTACCGTGTTGCAATTAAAAAGAGATATCGCATCGGGGGCCTGTTTGTGACCGCAAACAGCGGCGGTGCATAAATTTGAGGCTGGGAAAATACAACTCCACAGGTTGATCCTCCACGGCATTTCCGAATCTGTTATATCTGGCGGTCTTTGAATGGCCAGAGTACGGGGACGGCATGGTTGCCGCCCCCTTGTTTCATGCTCAGCGCATGAATTTCTTGTGCTTGAGGCGCTTGGGTTCCAGCGCATCTGCACCCAGACGGCGCTTTTTGTCTTCCTCATAGTCTTCGAAGTTGCCCTCGAACCATTCCACATGGGCTTCGCCCTCAAAGGCGAGGATGTGGGTGCAGATACGGTCAAGGAAGAAACGGTCGTGGGAGATGACCACTGCGCAGCCCGCAAAGTCCACCAGCGCGTCCTCAAGGGCGCGGAGTGTTTCGACGTCCAGATCGTTGGTAGGTTCATCGAGCAGAAGCACGTTGCCGCCGGATTTCAGCAGGCGCGCCATGTGGACGCGGTTACGCTCCCCACCCGACAGGAGGCCGACTTTCTTCTGCTGGTCGCCGCCTTTGAAGTTGAACGACGAACAGTACGCGCGGGAGTTTACCTCGGCATCGCCCAGCTGGATCAGCTCGGCACCGCCGGTGATGGCCTGCCAGACGTTGTCATCCGCATTCAGATCATCACGCGACTGGTCGACGTAGGACAACTCCACTGTGTCGCCAACCTCAATCGTCCCGTTGTCGGGCTGTTCCTGACCGGTCAACATTTTGAACAGGGTCGATTTACCCGCACCGTTGGGGCCGATCACGCCGACAATGCCACCGGGCGGCAGCGAAAAATCAAGGTTTTCAACCAGCAGCTTGTCACCCATATGTTTCGTCAGGCCTTCGACATCAATCACCTTGGAGCCGAGACGCTGGCCGTTAGGGATGACGATCTGGGCGGTTGCCAGCTTTTCGCGCTCGGACTGGTCTGCCATCTCGTTATAGGATTTGATCCGCGCCTTGGATTTGGACTGGCGGGCCTTGGCACCTTGGCGCATCCATTCCAGTTCGCGCTCCAGCGTTTTCTGGCGGGACTTATCTTCGCGGGATTCTTGGGAGAGGCGTTTGGCCTTCTGCTCAAGCCAGTCGGAGTAGTTGCCCTCGCACGGGATGCCACGGCCACGGTCGAGCTCCAGAATCCAGGTGGTGATGTCATCAAGGAAATACCGGTCGTGGGTAACGATCAGGATGGTGCCTTTGTAGGCCATCAAGTGCTGTTGCAGCCATGCGATGGTCTCTGCGTCGAGGTGGTTGGTTGGCTCGTCGAGCAGCAGCATTTCTGGCGCTTCCAGCAGCAGTTTGCACAGCGCCACGCGGCGCGCCTCACCTCCCGACAAATCGTTGATATTGGCATCGTCCGGCGGGCAGCGAAGGGCTTCCATGCTGACGTCGATCTGGCTGTCGAGGTCCCAGAGGTTTTCGGCGTCGATCTGGTCCTGGAGGGCAGCCATCTCGTCCGCTGTCTCGTCCGAGTAGTTCATCGCCAATTCATTGTAGCGGTCCAGGATCGCCTTTTTCCCTGCCACGCCCAGCATCACGTTTTCACGCACGCTTAGTGTCGGGTCCAGTTTTGGCTCCTGCGGCAGATAGCCGACGCGGGCGCCCTCGGCCACCCATGCCTCGCCGGTGAAGTCTTTGTCGATTCCCGCCATGATTTTCATCAGCGTCGATTTACCGGCACCGTTAACGCCAACGACACCGATTTTTACACCGGGCAGGAAGTTCAGGTGGATGTTCTCAAAGCATTTCTTGCCACCGGGGTAAGTCTTGGAGACTCCCTGCATGTGGTAGACGTATTGATAGGCGGCCATGGCGCGACTCCTCGTGCGTGTCAGGATTTGCCTTGCAATATCTGGCGTGCGGTCCAAGATCAACGGCAGCTGGGCCTGAACGGACGGGCGGCCTGCGCAAAGGCGCTGACACTGGAAGTGTGAGGTACAAACGCGCATTTGCATGGTCGTTTGCGCGCATTTCGGGTCATCCTCTCGCTGCAACGTGGAAATAAGCCAAATTGTCGCAGTCTGGGTTGGTAAGCTGACAAAATCCGCCTGTCGATTCTTTGCAATCGGGCGAGGCGGGCAAACAGACCGCAATTAATGCGGTCGTGAACAGGGAAAACAAGCATGTCTCAAACCACAATAATCGTGGGGCTGGACGGATCCGATGCGGGCAAGCGCGCGCTGGACTTCGCCAAGACCCGTGCCAAGCTGATCGGCGATTGCCGGATTTTGTTAGTCTATGTCATCGAATGGTCCCCCTTCAGCTTCCAAACAGCGGAAGAGAATGAAAAGCGCCACGCGCGACGTGAAGAGGAACTGAAGTTGGCACATGAACGGGTTGTCGACCCTGCCGTGCAAGAAGCGAAAGCCGACGGATGCAATGTCGAGGGTATCGTCAAGCATGGCGATGTGGCCGATATCCTTGATGGTCTGGCCAAGACCCATAGCGCGTCGCAGATCGTGGTGGGCCGCATGGGCGAGCGGAACATGAAAGAGCGGCTGTTTGGCGGCGTGACGGGGCGGCTGGTTGCTGCGTCCACCGTGCCGATCACCGTGATTCCATAAGGGGACAGATATGAAAAAATTTATCACAAGCGGGATCGCGGCGACAGCGCTGAGCCTTCCCACACTTGCCGCTGCCCAAGAGGCAGTATCCTTTGACCAGCGCGTCAACGATATTTTTGCAGGTTCCACTGGCTGGTTCGTCAATCTGATCTTTATGAACCTGCCCGGCACCAACTTTCCCTGGATCGTGCTGTGGCTCGTTGTGGCCGCGTCGATCTTCACGGTTTATTTCGGGTTTATCCAGCTCAAGGCCTTCGGCCACGCAATCAGTCTGGTCAAAGGTGATTACTCCGATCCGAACGATGCGGGCGAGGTAAGCCACTTCCAGGCTTTGACGACGGCGCTGTCGGGGACTGTTGGTCTGGGCAACATCGCGGGCGTTGCGGTGGCTGTCGGTATCGGCGGTCCGGGTGCTACATTCTGGATGATTGTGGCGGGCCTGTTGGGCATGGCATCAAAATTCACCGAATGTACGCTGGGCGTAAAGTACCGCAACGAATACGCGGACGGGTCCGTCTCCGGTGGTCCGATGTATTACATGACCAAGGGGTTCAAGGAACGCGGCCTGCCCGGCGGGCGTGTGCTGGCGGTGATCTTTGCGATCTTTACCATCGGCGGCGCGCTGGGTGGCGGGAACATGTTCCAGGCCAATCAGGCGCATGCGCAGATTACGCAGATCACGGGCGACTTTTCCGGTTTGATCACGGGTGTTATCTTTGCCGTGATCGTGTTTCTGGTGATTGTCGGTGGGATCAAATCCATCGCGAATGTGACCGAGAAGGTCGTGCCGTTCATGGGCGTTTTGTACGTTGTGGCGGCGTTGATCATTCTGATTGTGAATTATGACCAGATCGGGTGGGCTTTTGGCCAGATCTTTGCAGGCGCATTCACGGGACTTGGCGTTGCAGGTGGCTTTGTCGGCGCACTGATCCAGGGCTTCAAACGGGCGGCGTTCTCGAACGAGGCCGGTGTGGGCTCGGCTGCGATTGCACACTCTGCCGTGCGCACCAAAGAGCCTGTGACCGAAGGGGTCGTATCGCTGCTGGAGCCGTTTATCGACACGGTTGTGATCTGCACCATGACGGCGCTGGTGATTACCATTTCCGGCGTTCTGGTCATGGATCCTGCAACCGGTAACTTCGTGCTGAACGAGGCGGGCACTGCGATCCAGACGGCTGACGGTTCTTCCGGCGTGGCGCTGACGTCGGCGGCCTTTGCCACCGGGTTCAGCTGGTTCCCCTATGTGCTGGCCGTTGCGGTGGTGCTGTTCGCGTTCTCCACCATGATCAGCTGGTCTTACTATGGCCTGAAGGCGTGGACCTATCTGTTTGGTGAAGGCAAGACGACCGAGCTGATTTTCAAACTGATCTTCTGCTTTTTCATCATCGTGGGTGCGGCGGCGCAGCTGGGCGCGGTCATCGACTTCTCCGATGCGATGATCTTTGCGATGGCGGTGGTCAACATCACGGCGCTCTACTTCCTGATGCCGATCGTCAAACGCGAGATGAACAGCTATTTCAGCCGCCTGAAGTCCGGTGAGATCGTCAAGCACAAGCACTAAGCCTGATTGACAATTGGCGGGGCATCCCGTCCTTTCGGCCCCTGAGAGATCTCGGGGGCCGTTTTCGTTTTGCGTTATGATATTCCATATGCGGCTCCCGGTCAGGTGGTGGGCCTGTTGGGCGGGTCGTTTGATCCCGCGCACGCGGGGCACGCGCATATTACGCGTGAGGCGCTCAAGCGGTTCGGGTTGGATCAGGTGTGGTGGCTGGTCAGTCCGGGCAACCCGTTGAAGGCCCGCGGGCCCGCGCCAATGGCACAGCGGATTGCACAGGCGTGTGATGTGATGGACCACCCGCGTGTGCAGTTCACGGGGATCGAGGCACGGTTGGGCACGCGCTATACCGCGCAGACGCTGCGGGCGTTGCGGGGGCTTTATCCGAGGTCCGGTTTGTCTGGCTGATGGGGGCGGATAACCTGGCACAGTTCCACCACTGGCAGGACTGGCGCGAGATTGCGCAGACGGTGCCGATGGGCATCCTTGCGCGGCCTGGACAGCGTATCTCGGCAAGGATGAGCCGAGCAGCGACGCTCTATGCGCCCTACCGGATTGCAGGGCGGTTCAGCAGGCGGTTGGCACAGGCGGAGGCGCCAGCGTGGTGTTTCGTGAATGTGCCGATGATGGATGTGTCGTCGTCTGCGATCCGCGCTGCGGGGGAGTGGTCAGCGCAGCCGCGTTGAGGCGAGGCCTGCGGTCAAAACCACCCCTAGTCCGACCCATGTCCAGACATCCGGCAGCTCGCCGAAAATGAGCCAGCCCAAGCCCACTGCCGCGACCAGTTGGAAATACACCATAGGTGCGATGCGCGTCGCAGGGGCGAGCTTGTAGGCGAAGAGCAGCAGCAGGTTGCCCATCATGGAAAACAGACCTGATGTGGCAGCCAGCGCCACAACGGCGGTAGAGGGTTCCGGCAACAGGCTCAGCCCGAACGGCATGAGCAAGAGCGCTGCGATGAACAGCTGGGTGAATGTCAGCTCCATCGGCGTACCCAAGGGCGCAAGCCACCGCGTCATCGTCAGGAATATGCCATAACTGGTTCCTGCAGCCAGCGCCCAGAACACACCGGCACTGGCTCCCATTCCGGGGCGCACAACCACCAGCACGCCAATAAATCCCGCAACAACCAGAGCGGAGCGCAGGGGTGTCACAGGCTCGCGTAGAAAAACTGCTGCGAGCACATAGCTGATAAGCGGGCCTACAAAGAAGGTGGCGAAGACCGTCGCGATCTCGGTAGTCAGCAAGGCTGTCTGGATGCAGCTGATGCCGGTGGCCAGCGTCGCCGCCCGTAACCAGATGCGCCAATTGCCCAGCAACCGCCACGCGCCGCGCGGCACGAACGGCAGAATCAACGCAGCGCCGACCACAAACCGCGACCACGCAACAAACAGGGGGGCGACGGCATAACTGCCGGTCAGCAGCTTGCCTGCGCTATCGCCTGCGGGAATCAGGGACATGGCAATGAACATGAGGAAAATGGCGCGCTGCATCCGGCAGCGCTATCACGCAGGTATATGATGGAAAAGGAATTTTTGGGTGCTTGTGGCCTATGCCGCAGATGGGATAACTCTAGGGCATGAACAGCACACTCTCTCGTCGGTTTTTTCTGGGCTCTGCTGCGGCGGCTTGTTTTGTCGCTCCGCCTGCACTTGCAGGCACGCCAGAGGTCTCGCTGCGGCCGGTGATGCGGGGCGATGACCATTTCAAACGGGCTGTGCCCGAGGTCGCGAACATCCTGAAAGAGGCACGGCTGACGGACAAAGTCTCGTTTGCGGTGTCGGATGTGAAAACGGGCGTGTCACGCGAAAGCGAAGATGCCGCAACCGGGCGCCCACCGGCAAGCGTGACCAAGGCGATTACGGCGCTTTATGCGTTGGATGCGTTGGGTGCCGATCACCGGTTCGAGACTCGGATAATGGCCACAGGCGGCATATCAGACGGTGAAGTCTTGGGCGATCTGGTGCTGGTTGGGGGCGGTGATCCGACGCTGGATACCGACATGCTGGCCACGATGGCAGCCAATCTGAAGGAGGCGGGCATCATCGGGGTGCGTGGCGCGTTCAAGGTCTACGAGGGCGCGCTGCCGACGTTTGCGCGCATTGACCCTGAGCAGCCCGATCAAGTCGGGTATAATCCCGGGGTGTCCGGACTGGCGCTGAACTACAATCGCGTGCATTTCGAATGGAAGCGGAACGGTGGGACGTATGCCGTGACGATGGAAGGACGGACTGGCAAGTACCGCCCCGCCGTGCGGATGGCCGCAATGAAAGTGCTCGACCGTGCCTCGCCCGTTTATACGTATGAGAGCCGCGGAGGCGTGGATGAATGGACCGTAGCGCGTGGCGCGCTGGGGGGCAGCGGCGCGCGATGGTTGCCGGTGCGCAAGCCCGGTCTTTACGCCGGTGAAGTGTTCCAAAGCCTAGCGGGATCACATGGAATCAGGTTGAGCGCGCCCAAAGTGATCGAGTCTCTGCCTGTTGGCGAGGTTGTGGTCACCAACCAGAGTGCCGATTTGCGCAGCATCCTGCGCGATATGCTGAAATGGTCCACCAATGTGACCGCAGAAATGATGGGTTTGGCTGCGACGATTGCACGCGGCGGCAAGCCCGACAGCCTTAAGGCGTCAGCGCAAGCGATGAACCTGTGGGCCCAGACCTCGCTGGGCATGACCAACGCGGCACTGGTCGATCACTCGGGTCTGGGTGATGACAGTCGCGTAACGGCAAATGACATGGTGGCGGCACTCTTGAAGGTGCACGGCACGGGCCTGCGCGATATCCTCAAGCCGGTGAAGTTGCGCGACGAGAAGCGTAACGTGGTTGCGGATCATCCGGTGAAGGTCGATGCGAAAACGGGGACGCTTAACTTCGTGTCGTCGCTGGCGGGGTATCTGACTGCACCGGACGGCACCGAGTTGGCCTTTGCAATCTTTGCCTCGGACGACGAGATCCGCAAGACGCTGACCCGGGCCGAGCGTGAAGGCCCGCCGGGCGGGGCAAGCTGGAACGCCCGTGCAAAGCGGATGCAGCAGCAGTTGATCGAACGCTGGGCGGCTCTTTATAAAGCGTGACGTTTAGGTCAGGTGACGGGCGCGTGCGCCGCGCTCGATCGCGGCGGCGTGCAGGCGGTCGATCTCCAGCTCATATCGGATTTCTTCCAGCAGGCGCAGCTCTGATTCCTCCAGCGTGCCGTCGGCTGCGGCAACATCACAGGCAAGCGCATAGGCTGTCTCGTTCAGGCGGTCGGGCAGGGCACCCTTGACCAGACCGAACAGCGCGTCCAGCCCGTCTTCCTGTTCGAACAGATCAAATACCATCTGGCTGACGGTTTTGATCCGGTCCATGTCGAAATCTGCAAAAATGGGCAGCAGGTTCACAGCAGTCTGGATCTTGACCAGTTCGGTCGTGCCGATATCGCCGTCAGATGCGGAAACGGCAACCATCACGGCTACAAGGCAATCCTGAGGGCTCAGCGCCAGAGAAGGGTCGTGTGTCATTTGAATATCCTTAGTGCGCCTGTGGTGTCTCGGCAGAATATTGACGCCAAGTGCCTTGCGCAATAGATGAAGGCACAGCTGCGCGATAGGGCGCCGGTGTTATTTTCGGGAAGTTTGATATGTCTGAGATGCGGGATGCAGCAATGCAGAGCAAAGCGTGGCCTTTTGAAGAAGCGCGCCGGGTTCTCAAACGCTATTCAGGCAAGATGCCCGAAAAGGGATATGTGTTGTTCGAGACAGGGTATGGCCCTTCGGGATTGCCGCACATCGGGACGTTTGGCGAGGTCGCGCGCACCACGATGATCCGCCGTGCGTTTGAATCGATCAGCGACATTCCCACGCGGCTTATCTGTTTCTCCGATGATCTCGACGGGATGCGCAAGGTACCCTCCAACGTGCCGGACCCTGAGGCATTGGCGGAGCACCTGCAAAAACCGCTGACATCCGTGCCTGATCCGTTTGGTAAATTCGAGAGCTTTGGCCATCACAACAACGCCATGCTGAGGCGGTTTCTGGATACTTTCGGGTTCGAGTACGAGTTCTATTCAGCCACGGATTTCTACGGCACGGGGCAGTTCGACGAGATCCTGCTGCGTGCGGCCGAGAAGTATGACGAGATCATGGAGGTGATGCTGAAGTCGCTGCGTGAAGAGCGCCGTCAGACCTATTCGATCTTCCTGCCGATCCACCCTGACACCGGACGTGTGATGTACGTGCCGATGAAAAAAGTCGATGCGAAGGCAGGTACGATCACGTTTGATACGCCCGAGGGCGAGGAAATGACGCTGCCCGTCACCGGCGGTAACGTGAAGCTGCAATGGAAGCCGGATTTTGGTGCGCGCTGGGCCGCACTTGGTGTGGATTTCGAGATGTACGGCAAGGACCACTCGACCAACACGCCGATCTACGATTCGATCTGCCGTATTCTGGGAGCCCGAGCCCCCGAGCACTTCACCTATGAGCTTTTCCTGGATCAGGACGGCCACAAGATCTCCAAGTCCTCCGGTAACGGCCTGACGATTGACGAATGGCTGACCTATGCGAGCGCGGAATCGCTGTCGTATTTCATGTATCTCAAGCCAAAGACGGCCAAGCGGATGTATTTCGACGTGATCCCGAAGGCTGTGGATGAGTATCATCAGCAGCTGCGCGCCTACGAGACGCAGGACATCAAGGCACGGTTGAATAACCCTGTCTGGCATATCCACGGCGGTGACGTGCCGAAGTCGGATATGGTCGTGCCATTCTCGATGTTGCTGAACCTCGCCTCTGTGTCATCGGCAGAGGACAAGGCGCAGCTGTGGGGCTTTATCCAGCGCTACGCGCCCGAAGCGACAGCCGAGAGCCATCCGGGGATGGATGCCGCCGCAGCCTACGCGGTGCGCTACTACAATGACTTCGTGAAGCCCGAAAAAGTTTTCCGCGCGCCGAGTGATCTGGAGCGTGAGGCGCTGGTGGATCTGCGTGCGCAACTTGCCGCGTGGGACGGGGGGCTGGATGCGGATGCTTTGCAGACCATGGTGTTTGCCGTTGGCAAGGAGCGCTTTGATCCGCTGCGGGACTGGTTCACGGCGCTGTACGAAGTGCTGCTGGGCGCGTCACAAGGGCCGCGCTTTGGCGGGTTCATCGCTCTCTATGGTGTGGAAGAGACGATTGCTCTGATCGACGATGCGCTGGCTGGAAAACTGACGGCCGCCTGAAACTCTTGCCCTTTCCCTTGCGTGATTTACCTTAAGTCATGCAAGGGAAAGGGATACAAAGATGAAGCAGATAGGACTGGCGGTCGCATTTGCGATCTGGAGCGCCACGGGGGCGCAGGCGCAGGATGCCGACATCCGCGCAGTGATCACACAGCAATTCGAGGCCTTTAAGGCCGATGATTTCGCCACCGCCTTTAGCTACGCCAGCCCGTCTTTGCAGGGCTATTTCCAGACACCGCAAAACTTTGGACAGATGGTCACGCAGGGTTATCCGATGGTCTGGCGCCCTGCGGCAGTCGATTATCTGGAACTGCGTGAGGATGGGGGCACCTATTGGCAAAAAGTGCAAATCGCCGATCAAAGCGGTAAATTCCACTACCTTGAATATCGGATGATGCAAACGCCTGAGGGCTGGCGGATCAGCGGTGTGAAAATTCTGGATGCTCCGGGTGCCACTGTATAGGGCGCAACGTCACCGTGACGGTGCCATAGCAGGCGATTAACACCCTGTTGATAATTACCTTTTCGTGTCCGGCAGCTGCGCCGGAGAAGCGCGAAAGGGATATACATGACGATTGTTTCATTTACGCCTGCCCCTTATTCAGAGGGACTGGCGGCTTATTCAAACGGAAACGGCACTTCGGGATCGCCCAGTTATGCCACGTCGGGCAACGCGGTGTTTGTGCCTGCGGATCAGGACTTTGGCGGGGCGCTCGAAATCCTTAAGACCGATGCCACGCAGCGGCTGCGCTATAAGGGTCAGACGCCTATTGTGCCGGGGCGCTATCTGGAAGTGAAGGTCCGTGTGAAGGCCATCAGTGGCAATCTGCCATCGGTTCGTATCGCGGCATATGCAGCGCAGTCGGGGGGCGGCGCTATTCCCGGCGTAGTGACGGAGGGGGCGCTGACGCCTCTGACCGCCTATGGCAGCGTTGTGGAGGTGAGCGCAATTGTCGGTATCGGAAACCGGGATGGCGTGGATATGGTCTGGGGCGCTGCGGCGCGCTACGGGCATTTTGGCATTGATCTGGTCGGTCAGAACGGCGGCGTCATCCGCGTTGACGACATAGAGATCAATGATGTCTCCGGCCTGTTTCTGGGCGATGTCGTGTCGACCGTGGATGTCCGCGACTATGGTGCGATCGGCAACGGCACGACCGATGACACAGCGGCCTTCGAGGCGGCAAATGCGGCGGCGAACGGCCGTACCGTGCTGATCCCGTCGGGCGTGTTCCGCCTCAACGGCGATGTGACCTTTGATAACGAGACCAAGTTCGAGGGTACGGTGACCATGCCGACGGCGGCGATCCTGCTTCTGCGCCGGAACTTTGATTTCCCGAATTATATGGAAGCTTTCGGTGACGAACAGTTGGCGTTCAAGAAGGCATTTCAGGCGCTTCTCAACAACTCCGATCATGAATCGCTGGATCTAGGCGGGCGAAAGATTGCCCTGACCGAGCCTGTGGATCTTCAAGCCGCCGTTCCCAACCGCACCCGTTATGAGACGCGCCGTGCGATTCATAACGGCCAGTTGATCGCTTTGCCCAGCAGTGACTGGGACACCACAACGATCACTGCGCGGGCCACTTACAGCCCGAGCAATTCCAGAACGCTGACCAATGTGGCCAATATCGCCAACATTCCTGTTGGCAGCCACGTGAGCGGCGCCGGCGTGGGCCGTGAAATCTATGTGCGATCCAAGAACGTGGCGCGCGGCGAGCTGACGCTGAACGGGCCGCTCTATGATGCGGCGGGCACTCAGAACTTCACTTTCCGGCGCTACAAGTACATGCTGGATTTCAGCGGCTTTGATGTGATTGCCAAATTTATCCTGCATAATATCGAGTTTCAGTGTTCTGAGCTGTGCAGCGCGATCATGTTGGCCGATGCGGGCACGATCTTTACGGTTCGTGATTGTTTCATCACCTCGCCCAAAGACCGCGGCATCACGTCGATGGGCGGCGGTTGTCAGGGCATGTTCATTGAACGCTGCCAGTTCCTCTCTGCCGAAAACGACCTGAACGTCTCGCAGCGCAGCACCATCGCGCTTAATGTGAACGCCAATGATGTGAAGCTGCGTAATTGCCGCGCGGAACGGTTCCGGCACTTCGCAGTCATGTCGGGACAGAACCACTTGATTGTTGGAAACCACTTTTTTCAAGGGGATACGGTCAATGGCGGGATACGGTCTGCTGGTGTCGTGATGGCCGAGGCCTATGCCTCGTGTGTGTTCACCAACAATTACGTCGACAACGCGTTCTTTGAGTGGACAAACGAGCGGGACCCGAGCCCTGCATTTGCGGGAGGGTTTTCGTTCAGCTCGTTGGACATCACCAGCAATATCTTCCTGTCGGGCGAGGTGGCGACGAGTTTCAGCTATCTGGTGGTCAAGCCTTATGGGGCAGGCCACTTTATCAACGGGATGAATGTGGCGGGAAATCGGTTCCGCAGCATCAACGGCTATGTTGAGCGGGTTGAGCGTGTGGATACGAGCTTTGCCGATCTTAATTTCAGCCGGATGCGCAACATCCGCTTTGACGGCAATTCGTTTCATGGTGTGAACAAGCCAGTCGAAAATCCTCATTTGTTGGAGGTTTCCCAGAATACAAATGAACAGACATGGGTGGTGGAGACCGGACCCGGCCTGCCGTTCGAGGGGCGCTCGGTCAGTGTGGATGCGGTTGTGGTGCGAGGCGGGGTGCGCAATGCAGCCAATGTGCTGAACTACGATAACCCTTTCGTGCGGGCCCAACAGGGTCCTGATTCAGATCAGGTCCATGTGGTATGGTCCGAGGCCGTACGCGGCAAGATTGCCGTGACCACGCGCATGGATAACGACGTCCTCTGATCCTGCTGGCTCCGGCGCGTGAGCCTGCCGGAGCCAGCACTAGAATTCGCGCCAGATGCCAATTTTGACAGCCGCATTGTCCCAATGTCCGATCTGGCTTTCTGCGCCGAGCTGGATGCTGAATTTTGTGTTTGCAGGAGAGTAGATGACCGAGGGGGCGAGGGTCGCGATAGTCTCGCCGAAGGTGCGGGCCGTGAAAACCTGCAACATACCTTTGGTTTTTTTCGTCGCGTTTATGCCCACAGTAGTGTCGACTTTGGCGACATGCAGCGCGTAGGTGACGTCCCATAAAACGGCGCCTTCTACAGTCATCCATCCCGACTTTTCACCCAGTGTGATACCGCGTCCCCAGCTGAGCGCAGTACGGACCTGCGGCAGAATCTCCTCGCCGACCCAGCCTGCGCCAAGACCAAGCTCGTAGGCCCATTTTGATGCAGCCTCCTTTGATCCTAGCGCGCGGCGTATGGAAAAGGTGGCGTAGCCAGTGTTCGGGATGTAGCGGAAGCGCGCCATTCCAACATCACCGATCAGGGTAGTCTTGTCGCTTAACCCGTATTCGATATACGTCTGGTTAGACGTTTCCAGCGCATAGTTGCCCGAGATCGAGACTGCGGTAAAGCTGGATCCTTTTTCGCGAAGCCACGGGCCTGCCGCAAGATTTTGCGGAAGAACCAAAACGAGCACTGCGAGGATAAAGCGATAAATCAAGGGCGACACTCCTGCGTCGACCTTGGTTAACGAGCGTTAATAAAGTGTTACCACCATAGAAAAAGGCCCGGCAGGATGTGCCGAGCCTTAATCGCAATGTAGGGTTGTTAAACGCTTACGCTGTTGCTGCGCGGCCCTGCGATGAGCCATACGATAAAGCCTACGACAGGGAAGATGATGATGCCGAGCGTCCATAGGATTTTTGCCATGCCTGAGGCGCGCGAGGAGAAAACCTGCACGATTGCATAGATGTCAGCGATGAGAATCAGTAGTCCGAGAATGCCATATTCCATTGTTAAGCTCCGTTTGTTGCGGTTGGTGTCATTGGAGAAATAACGGTTTCGTGAGCATTTGGTTCCCGACAGGGTGAAAGGCTGCTGACAGATATGGATGCGGAAATCCTAGTAGATGGCTCTAACGTCCTGTTCTGGCAGGGTGGTTTGGCGCTGGCTGATGTGCCCGAGCGGGTGGTGCGAGCGTTGATCGCGCGCCGTTTTGCCCCTGTTGTCTATTTCGACAACAGCATCGGGCGGCATATGGGGCAGGTCGCGCTGCTGCGGCTAGAGGCGCTGACGCAAGTTAGCGTCGCACCCGCAGGGACGCCTGCGGATGCTCTGCTGTTGGCGGCCTGCGGAAACGGCCGCCGCCAGATTGTCAGCAACGACCGGTTTCGCACATGGCGGGACGATCACCCGCAGTTGCAGTCCCGTTGGCTGGTGACGGGCCGCATCGGGAAAGGCGGGCGGGTAGAGTTCTCTAAAAAACTCCGGCCCGCTCCGCTTTAACGTCCGCGCCGCTTGACGCCGCCGCGCATGCCGCCACGGCCCATCGTACTGCGGCCCGATTTTTGTTTGGCGTCGTCCACGGCTTTCTCTACCGCGTATTGCCGCGCCATCGGGTCGTCAGCGATGGCAAGGTCTACGGCTTCCAACCGCTTGACTTCATCACGTAGACGCGCTGCCTCCTCGAATTCGAGGTTTTCAGCCGCTTTGCGCATATCGGTCCGCAAGCCGTCCAGAACTGTCTGGATGTTACCGCCTGCCAGCGGATGGTCGATCTTGGCAGTGATACGGGACTGGTCGGTGTCGCCTTTGTAAAGACCGGCAAGAATGTCCTCGACATTCTTTTTCACCGTCGTCGGCGTAATGCCATGTTTTTCGTTGTAGGCCAGCTGCTTGGCGCGGCGACGCTCGGTCTCTCCCATCGCGCGCTCCATGGAGCCGGTGATGCGGTCGGCGTACATGATCACGCGGCCCTCAGAGTTACGCGCGGCGCGGCCGATGGTCTGGATCAACGAGGTTTCCGAGCGTAGGAAACCCTCCTTGTCCGCGTCCAGAATGGCGACCAGGCCGCATTCAGGGATGTCCAAGCCTTCGCGCAGCAGGTTGATCCCGATCAACACGTCGAAGGCACCTAAACGCAGGTCACGCAAGATTTCGATCCGCTCAATCGTGTCGATGTCACTGTGCATGTAGCGCACGCGAATGCCTTGTTCGTGCATGTATTCGGTGAGGTCTTCGGCCATCCGTTTGGTCAGCGTCGTACATAGCGTGCGCATGCCGTTGGCGGCAACTTTGCGCACTTCGTCCAACAAATCGTCCACCTGCATCTCCACCGGGCGGATCTCGATCATCGGATCGATCAGGCCGGTGGGGCGGATGATCTGCTCGGTGAACACGCCGCCCGTCTGCTCGATCTCCCAAGCCGCGGGCGTGGCAGAGACAAACACGGACTGCGGGCGCATCGCATCCCATTCCTCGAACTTGAGCGGGCGGTTGTCCATGCAAGAGGGCAGGCGGAAGCCATGCTCGGCCAGCGTCATCTTGCGTCTGAAGTCACCTTTGTACATGCCGCCGATCTGGGGCACGCTGACGTGGCTTTCGTCCGCGAAAACGATGGCATTGTCGGGGATGAATTCAAACAGGGTCGGGGGCGGCTCACCGGGTGCACGACCTGTCAGGTAGCGCGAGTAGTTTTCGATCCCGTTGCACACGCCCGTGGCCTCCAGCATCTCCAGATCGAAGTTACAGCGCTGCTCCAGCCGCTGCGCCTCCAGCAGCTTGCCTTCGCCCACCAGCTGATCCAGCCGCTGGCGCAGTTCTTTCTTGATGCCGATGATGGCTTGATTCATCGTGGGCTTGGGCGTGACGTAGTGCGAGTTGGCGTAGATGCGCACCTGATCCATGTTGTCGGTTTTCTCGCCGGTTAGCGGATCAAACTCGGTGATGCTTTCCAACTCCTCGCCAAAGAACGACAGCCGCCAGGCGCGATCATCCAGGTGGGCAGGGAAGATCTCCAGACTGTCACCGCGCACGCGGAAAGTACCGCGCTGGAATGCGGCATCGTTGCGCTTGTAAGCCTGCGCCACCAGATCGGCGATCACCTGCCGCTGGTCGTAGGAGCTGCCGACCTTCAGATCCTGCGTCATCGCACCATAGGTCTCGACCGAGCCGATACCGTAAATACACGACACGGACGCCACGATAATCACATCGTCCCGCTCCAGCAGCGCGCGGGTGGCCGAGTGGCGCATCCGGTCGATCTGCTCGTTGATCTGGCTCTCCTTCTCGATGAAGGTATCCGAGCGCGCGACGTATGCCTCGGGTTGGTAATAGTCGTAGTAGCTGACAAAATACTCCACGGCGTTGTCGGGGAAGAAGCCCTTGAACTCGCCATAAAGCTGGGCGGCCAGTGTCTTGTTGGGGGCAAGGATGATGGCGGGGCGCTGGGTTTCTTCGATCATCTTGGCCATGGTAAAGGTCTTGCCTGTGCCGGTGGCCCCCAGCAGTACTTGATTCCGCTCGCCATTGCGGATGCCCTCGGACAGTTCCTTGATTGCGGTGGGCTGGTCCCCCGCTGGCTCGAACTCGGTCTTCAGCACAAACGTCTTGCCGCCCTCCAGCTTTGGGCGGCTGCGCACGTCCGGTGCGGGATTGGCGAGTACGGCCGTGGCAATTTCGCTTTTGTCGGTTTGCGCATATGGCATAGGGGCAGTCTCCGGAATGGGTTGGTCTATAGATGCCCTGTTTTCGCGGGTGTTCAAGGCGACAGGGGGGCAGATGGCGATAGAAAGTCGTATCAGGTTGGCAGGTTCTATTCGCCAGGGTGTCCTATGTTATAGCGAACGCCGATTGTTCTACGCTGGTCTACCTGCGATGGTACTGTCACCAGCCAATACCGACAGGAGCCTTGATCCGTTCCCACCGGCATGCCATATCCAGACCAGATAATGACGGAGAGCCCCATGCGCGCTAGAATCTATCAACCGGCCCGTACTGCCATGTCCTCGGGCACGGCCAAGACCCACCATTGGGTGCTTGAATTCGCGCCTGCCTCTGCGCGCGAAGTCGATCCGCTGATGGGCTGGACATCTTCCAGCGATACCCAAAGTCAGGTGAAGTTGCAATTCGACACCAAGGAAGCAGCGCTGGAATACGCGTCTGAACACGGTATCGAGGTACAAGTGCAGGATCCTAATCGTCGAAAACCGAACATCCGTGCGGGCGGATATGGCGAGAATTTCGCAACATCTCGTCGCGGGACCTGGACGCACTGAGGTTTGGTGTAAATCGGGGTAGAGTTGTCTCGGAATCGGGGTGAAGATCCCGCGAAATTCAGCGCAATACCATATTTAGCGCCGGTGACCGCATCAACCTCAAGATGTTGATTTATTCTGATCAAAATTAGCTTGATTTTGCAGCGTTCTGTAGATCACGTCATTAGCCATGCCCTTTTGAAGCGTGCCAAGAGACAGAATGAAATTCACTGAACTCTTGCCTGAGACGTATCCGCCAAAAATTAAACAGACACCATTTAATCAGCTTCGAAATAACTTGCCTTATGCTACAGTATTAAGCTGGGCTGGTGTCTGTAACGTCATAGAAATTTTCCGAGAATCCTGACTTCAAGCGGTGGTCTAAAAGAGCGGTGAAAATGTCTCGACAAGTGTCAGTACACGGTACGATTTTGTTGTGACCATCGAAGTTGATAACAAGCTTATATTCAGTATGACGCGTTCTCAAATTGGTCATGAAGTCATCACTTGCATAGTGCTTTTTCTCTCTCACTGCGCATGCGCGTCGAAGCAAGAGTTTGTTTTCTCCGACAAAAGCCTCCAAAGGGGCCGTGTCTGTAAAACATGATGAAAACACCACTTCACCAAGGAGGGCTTCAAAGTCTTTCTTGTGTGCTTCTTTATAGGCAAGAACAGATTCGAACGCTGCCTTATTAGCGATAATGACAAGACCGTTTACGATAAGGAAATCGAAGTTTCTTGGGAGCTGAAATGTGTTTTCTGGGGCCAGGGTCAGAGTTGCTTCGTTGAATGCTGCAGGAATGAATGAGTTTGATTTTTTAGTAGACCAGGTGTTATCAAGTTTCTTGCAGGCCAATATGATGGAATCGCCCGTTACAAACTTGGCGATGTAAAATTTGGAATTCAGAACTTCTTTGACCTTAGAGATTTTCTTGTCGGGAAGCTCACCGGCAGTTTGGTCTTGTATGAGATCAGCATTGGTTTCGTCAGCTTGGATTAATAGAGCTCTTCCATCATTCGTAGAGCCCAGTAAGCTGAAATTGGAAACATCGTCAACTTTATCGCAGGTTGTTGAGGCAGATTCTTTGAGTTTCTCGCTTATTTGATTATCTATTTCTAACCAGCGGCCCGTGTATTTCGGTCGGCCATCTTCAGCCTTCTGAGGCTGTTTGAAAAACCAGAGTGTTACGGTAGCGTTTTGAAAATCGAGTGCTTTTATGTCGTCTGCATTCATGCTGTTACTCATCTTGCTTAACAATCAAGATGTTCTCTATATCGCGAGAACTTGCCCGACCCAAGAGAAACTTATTACTGCCGTGGTGCAAGGCTGCAGTAGTGAGGGTACGGGATTGATCTCCTATGAAATGGTAGTCGACCTCGTGCAGGCGATAACCAAAAAGGATGAGCACTGGGTTCATCAAAATTTGCCCAGATTTAAATGTAAGCACAAACATCCAACCGAGAAAAATAATGAAGCCGAGGAGCTTTCGCTCATCAGAAAAATCAATTCCCATAAATGACACTACATAAGGTAGGACGTAATTCATAAGCTCCGTTGCCATGGGCTTAGACGCTGTGATCTCAATTGATTGGCTTAGATTTTGATTTTTCAGAAAAAAATGGGTTGCGAAAGCACTCAAGATACTCAGCACCATGAGCGCTAAATGCACCAAAGGCAAAGGTTCATCAAATCGCAGGTTTGTCAGATGTAGGTGCTCTAGAGCAAAACCACAGGGATAAGTAATTTGAGGAATTGGAAAGGTCTGAGCGAGGAGGATAAGGAAAAGAGGGCAATAGGAGCCGAAGAAGATTATACTGGCAGGGATAAGGCGTAGCATAAGTTGCTCCCTCGCTGCGGAAGTGAGCGGTCTGTTAATTTCCACGCAGAAGTGAGCCAGGTTTTCCATCGAGAAGTGAGCCACCTCTAAGTTATGTTTCTTGGTTCATGCCGGGGTCAAGACATTAGTGTCCTCCTTCTTTTTCCGAGCCATTTC
>Ga0163215_100480_pt1 | contig 65258 bp, 65 predicted proteins | sample SynspAceP_FD_185934 | JGI IMG/M metagenome (GOLD analysis project Ga0163215, IMG submission 185934) | Saline lake microbial communities from Ace Lake in Antarctica - Synechococcus sp. Ace-P (Hybrid Assembly) | ecosystem: Environmental > Aquatic > Non-marine Saline and Alkaline > Saline | place... | reverse complement strand
GGATTCAGAGGTATAGCCACAAGATATGATAAAACAGAAAGTAGCTATACCGCGTCTTGGCACCTTGCCGCCGCGCTCATCGCTTCAAGATGAATGTCCACGGACCCTAATAAAAGCGTAATGCCCTTCTTTATTTTGCCTTTAAACTCAATCCATAACTTGAATTACACGCAAGCCTCAAAGATCAGAATGGCGCTTTGCTACGCACCTTCGTCGATTGCCCCCCATCGGGATGCTTGAATCGCAGCTCTTCGGAATGCAGCATCATACGCGGGAAATTTTGCGCCTCTGCTGTCGCGTAGAAGGGATCACCCAGGATCGGGTGTCCGAGGCTCAACATATGCACGCGCAGCTGATGGCTTCGGCCTGTATGGGGTGTCAGGCGGACGCGGGCGGTGGTGCCGTCATCCTGAATGACGCGCCAATCAGTCTGAGCACTCTTGCCAGTATCGTGACAGACCATCTGTCGCGGGCGGTTTGGCCAGTCCACAATCAACGGCAGATCAATCGTGCCGGCTTTCTCGGACGGGACGCCCCAGATACGCGCGACATAGGTCTTTTTCGTCATGCGTTTTTCGAATTGCAGACCCAGATGACGCTGGGCATAGGCCGTCATGGCGAAGATCATTACGCCTGAGGTGTCGCGGTCCAGCCGGTGCACCAAGAGTGCGTCGGGAAAGGCAACTCGTACGCGTGCCAGCAGGCAATCGGTCAGGCCGGGCCCTTTGCCGGGAACAGACAGCAGGCCTTCCGGTTTGTTAACCAGAATGACTTCGTGATCGAGGTGCAGAACCTCAAGGGGATCCATCGGGGGGGAATACGTTGCGTCCATAGCGGCCTCAGTTCCACGGAGCGGCTGGGTTTTCAACCCGTCGCGTGGCAAGCTGTTGCAAAACGGGAGAAACGATATGCATCCGACGATACAGAAGTTCCACGATCTGGTGCTGGCCCATGACCACAGCGGTGTGCCTGCGCTGATGGCCGATGACGTAAAGTTTCAGCCGCCAACCTATTGGGCCACCTGGAACGGGCGCGATGCCGTGGCCGCTGTATTGGCCCATGTGAACGAAGTGTTCACAGATTTTGAATACCGCCGCGTGATGGGCGCGGGCAACGACTGGGCGCTGGAATTCCAGTGCAAGGTCGACGGGCTGGACTGTGTCGGCGTCGATCTGATCACGCTGAACGACGCGGGGCTGATGCAGACCTTTGAAGTTGTCATGCGGCCCTATAAAACAATCGGTGCCCTGCGCGCTGCCATGAACGAGCGGGTGTCAAAAGACCCTGCGTTTCTCAAGCATAAATCCGCGCTGTCCTAAGCACGCTTGGCCCGCATCTGACGGACCATAGAGACTGTATAGATGATCAGCGCCAGCCAGATCAGGGGCAGTGCGATGGCGCGTGCGCGGCCGAACGGCTCGCCGAAGATGAAGACTGCGTTGAGCATAATCATTGTTGGCGCGATGTATTGCATGATGGCAATTGTCGACAGGCGCAGGCGTTTGGCGCCATTCGCGTAGAACAACAGCGGCACGGCCGTAACCAGCCCGCAGCCCACCAGCAGCCATGTATCATAAGAACTGCCCGTCATGAAATTAGCGCTTCCTGTGGCACCGATATAAACGGCATAGGCCAGCGCGGGCGGCAGCAGGATCAAGACCTCCATCAGGAAGCCTTGGTTGGGGCCAATCGGCAGGCTCTTTTTCGCCAGCGCGTAGAAACCCCATGTCAGCATCATACCAAAGGCCAGCCACGGCGTACGGTCAGCATCGAAAACCAGCACCAGCACCGCCACAACCGCCAGCCCGACGGCAACCAGTTGTGCGCGGTTCAGCTTTTCGCCCAGCAGCGCCGCTGCCAGAAACACGCTGAACAGCGGGTTGATATAATAGCCGATAGCAGCATCCAGCGCGTGACCGGACACAATCGCATAGACGTACAAACCCCAATTCAGCGAAATCAGCGCCGCCGTGACGCAGCCCATCGCCAGCATGCGCGGATTGCGGAAGGCTATGCGCAGGGTATCTGTGCGGCGCAGAAGGATCAGCACAATCGCGGCTACCGGTACGGACCAGATCACGCGATGGGCAATCACTTCGGCCACGGGAATGTGACTGAGCAGTTTCATATAGAGCGGCAAAAACCCCCAAAACACATAGGCACCGCCCGCAAAGAGAAGCCCTTGAGGCGTATCCTGGTCGGTGACGGGCAGCGGGGTATCGGTGTTGCGCATTGTGGTTCTCCTACCCGCGCAGGGGTAGGGGAAATTGGTGCGGCCCGAAAGGGCTGGATTGTACCGCTACACCTTCACGCGCTCGGACGCGGGATCATACATGGGCTTGAGCGAGGCTTCGGCCTTCACCCGTGTGCCCATGATGTCGATCTCGTAAGCCGAGGCGAGCAGTTGCGCAGGCGTCTCGCCCTTGCACGGCACATAGCCCATGCCCATCGCGGCGCCGAGGTGGTGACCGTAAGCGCCAGAGCTGAGGAAGCCGACAATTTCGCCATCGCGCAGCACAGGCTCGTTATGGTAGAGCAGCGGCTGCGGATCGGTGAGTTTGAACTGCACCAGCCGCATGTCCAAGCCTTTTTCCTTCTTCTCCAGCACCGCTTCGCGCCCGATAAACTCCGGCTTGGAGGTTTTCACGGCAAAGCCGAGACCCGCCTCCAGCACATGATCTTCGGAAGTGATGTCATGGCCGAAGTGGCGGAAACCCTTTTCCATCCGGCAAGTGTCCATCATGTGCATGCCGCACATCTTGAGGTCAAAATCCTGCCCCGCCTGCGCCAGTGTCTCGAACACATGGCCCGCCTGATCTGCGCTGACGTAGATCTCCCAGCCCAGCTCACCCACATAGGTAACGCGGTGGACACGAGCCAGCCCCATGCCGATCTCGATCTCCTGCGCCGTGCCAAAGGGGTTTACCGCATTACTGAAATCATTGGGCGAGACGGCTTGCAGAAGGTCGCGCGCGCGTGGTCCCATCACGGCCAGCACGCCTTCTCCTGCTGTCACATCGGTGATCACCACGTTGAACTCGCCCTGATGGCGGCGCATCCATGTCTCGTCCGCCAGCCGTGTCGCGGCGGGAGTTATTACAAGATAGGCATGCTCTGCCAGCCGCGTCACGGTCACATCCGCCTCGATCCCGCCACGACGGTTGAGGAATTGAGTATAGACAATCTTACCCACCGGCACGGAGTAATCCCCGCCACCAATGTAGTTCATAAAGGCTTCCGCCTCGCGGCCTTCCACGCGGATTTTCCCGAAGGACGACATATCGTACATGCCGACATTTGTGCGCACGGCGTGGTGTTCGGCGGCCACGTTGTCAAAGAAGTTCTGGCGCTGCCAGCTGTATTTGTACTCGTGCTCTTGCCCTGCATTGGCGTACCAGTTGGCACGCTCCCAACCTGCCAGCTCGCCCATCACCGCGCCCCGTTCTAGCAGATGTGCGTGGAACGGCGTGCGGCGGACACCGCGTGCGGTGGCTTTCTGGCGATAGGGGAAGTGATCGGCATACAGAAGGCCCAGCGTCTCTTTGCTCCGTTGATAGAGGTAGGTCTTGTTACCCTGAAACGGCTGCATCCGGCTGATGTCTACATCGCCCAGATCAAAGGGTTTCTCGCCCGCATCCATCCACTGGCTCAGCGCCATACCAGCCCCGCCCGCAGACTGGATACCGATAGAGTTAAAGCCCGCCGCGACCCAGACGTTGTCCATCTCGGGCGCGAGGCCCAAATGATAGGCGTCATCGGGCGTGAAGGATTCAGGACCGTTGAAGAAAGTGTGAATGCCGGCATCCGCCAGCATCGGCATGCGGTTGACTGCGGCCTCTAAGATCGGCTCGAAGTGGTCGAAATCTTCGGGGAGCTGATCGAATTCGAAGTCCTTGGGGATGCCGTCCATCGCCCAAGGTTTCGCGTTCGGCTCAAACGCGCCCAGCAGGATTTTGCCCGCGTCTTCCTTGTAATACGCACATTCGTCCGGCACGCGCAGCACGGGCATTTGCGTCAGGCCGGGGATGGCTTCGGTCACGATATAGAAATGTTCGCAGGCATGCAGCGGCACGTTGATGCCCGCCATCTTGCCCACGGCATGCCCCCACATACCGCCACAGTTCACGATCATATCGGCGGTGATGTGTCCTGTCTCGTCGCCTTGCGCCCAATCCACGCCCGTAACGCGCCGGCCTGTCCGTTTGATGCCTGTGACAGCCGTGCGCTCAATCACGCGCGCACCGCGTTGCCGCGCGCCTTTGGCCAGCGCCAGTGTGATATTTGATGGATCGCCCTGCCCGTCCTTGTCCAGATAAACGCCACCTGTGACACCTTCGATGTTCAGATGCTGATAGCGTTCCAGCACTTCTTTGGGTGATATTTCCTCAACATCCACACCAAAGGCCCGTGCCATGGCGGCTTGGCGAAAGATCTCCTCGCGCCGCTCTGCGGTCAGCGCCACGGTGATGGAACCACAGCGTTTGAAGCCTGTGGCAACTCCTGTCTCTTCCTCAAGACTGCCGTACAGCTCTTGGCTATACTTCGCGAGCTTGGTCATGTTCTTGGTCGCGCGCAGCTGCGCAATCAGCCCCGCCGCGTGCCATGTTGTGCCAGAGGTCAGCTGTTTACGCTCCAACAGCACGACATCCTTCCAGCCGAGTTTGGTCAAGTGATACGCAACAGAACAACCGATAACGCCGCCGCCAATAATGACAACGCGCGCGTGGGAGGGAACATCAGCCATGGGGCAATCTTTCTAGACGAGAGTGTGGCCCGCATCGCGCAAGCGACGGGCAATTTCAGCGATATGGGCGGGGCCGACTTCACAGCAGCCGCCGACGATTGTGGCACCTGCGCTGACCCAGTTCATGACGTGGTCGGCATAGGCAGCGGGCGTCAAATCGGTGCGCGCACTCAGCGCATCCACCGTTGGCGCGTCTTGCAAAAACGCATCCGTGATCTTGGTAAACCCGTTGGCATAGGCGCCAAACGGCAGCCCGCAATCCGTGAGGATCGGCAGGCCTTGGGTGATCGTCTCCGGCAGGGAGCAGTTGAGCATCACAGCCGCCGGGCGGTAGTGGTGTAGCATCTGCGACACGATAAACAACGGCTCGCCCGAGCGGAGTTTGCGCCCGTCTTCGTCATCGACCGAAAAGGCCATCCAGAGGGGTTTGCTAGAGCCGGAGGCGGCGTAGCCCTGAAAGATGCCTTCGGCCTCCTGCAAGGAACAGACCGTCTCGGCCAGCAGAATATCCACACGGTCACCCATCAGGGTGATGATCTCGGCAAAGCATTCAGTCGCTTCGCCCACGTCCGGCATCAGGTCAGGCCGGTAACTGGCCAACAGTGGACCAAGCGAACCTGCAATGCGGCCAGAGCCGTGGGCATCGCGGGCGCGCACGGCCTGATCCACGGCGGTGGTGATCAGAGTGGCTTGTTGGCTCGCGATCCCTGCCCGCTCCAGCCTGCTGCGGTGCACGGCGTAGGTATTTGTAGTGGCAACCGTGGCACCAGAGGTAAAATAGTCGCCGTGCAGCTGACCCACCAGATCGGGCTGCTCCATCATCACACTGGTGGACCACAGATTGGTCGCGGGCGCCGTGCTTCGCTTGACCAGTTCCTGCCCGATGCTGCCGTCCAGAAGGGTAATGTCGCTCATGCGCGCAGTCTTTCATTTTCCGGATCCCAGAGGGGTTGGTCCGATTGCACTGTTGCTTTGCACATGCGACCAAAGATGTTGATCTCCAGCTGCGTGCCCGCCACGGCCAAATCGGCGCGGATAGTGCCAAGGGCGATGGACGCACCAACGCGGTAACCCCAATCGCCACTGGTCGTCTCGCCCACAACTTTGCCGTTGTGATACACCGTCGACATATAGGGCGCGTCCTGATCGCCTGCCTCCACTATCATCGTGACAAAGCGTTTCTTGATGCCGTCCTTTTGCTGCTGGATCAGGGCCGCCTTGCCCGGGAAATCCTGCGGCTTGTCAAGCTTGACCCAACGGTCCAGCCCCGCCTCTAACAGTGTGTAGTCAGTAGACAGATCGCCTTTCCATGCGCGGTAGCCTTTCTCAATCCGCATAGAATTAAGCGCGTACATCCCGAAAGGCGTCGCACCTGCTGCCAGAACAGCGGCGTAAAGCGCAGGAATATCCGCTAACGCGGCGTGAATTTCCCAGCCCAATTCGCCCGCGAAAGACACCCGCGCCAGCGCGCAATTCACACCTGCAACTTTTGCAGGTTGGGTAGAGAGCCATCCCGCCGACAGGTCGGCTTCCGTGCCCATTGCCTCGAACAGCGCGCAGGATTTGGGGCCAGTGACGATCAGGGTGGAGTATTCATCGGTATGGTCTGTCAGGGTGAGCCCTGCGGGCAGGTTCTTGTTCAGCACGTCAAAGTCGTGCCACTGCGCCACGGCAGCAGTGATAAGGGTAAAAAAATCTTCATCGTGGCGCATGATCGACATCTCGGTCAGGATGCGGCCACGGGTGTCGGGGAAATAAGCAAGGTTCATGCGCCCGACCTTAGGCAAGCCGCCCGCGATCATGCCGCGCAGGTATTCGGCAGCGCCCGCACCAGACAGGTTGAAACGCGAAAAACCGGGCAGGTCCAGCACACCCACGCCGTCACGCACAGCCTCGACTTCTTCGCGGATCCGCACCGCCCATGGGCCATTGCGGTCCCATGTCTGGGTAGCTTCCTCTGACGTGTCGTCACCGGCTTTTGCAAACCAGTTCGCCCGCTCCCACCCGTTATAGGCACCCATCTGGCCGCCCAGTTCACGGACGCCGGCATCCACCGGCGACAGCTTTTTGTCGCGCCCCGCAGGCCACGCATGACGCGGGAAATGCATGGCGTATTCATGGCCATAGGTCTCTAGCGCCTTGGCCAGCGTATAGTCGTGATCGGCGTAGCCCGTGTAGCGGCGCGGATCGACAGCCCACATGTCCAGCTCTGTCTGGCCGTGCATGATCCATTCGGACAGCACCTTGCCCGCACCACCGCCCTGCGCGATCCCGAAGGTAAACGAGTGACCCTCGAAGGCGTTCTTCACACCCGGCATCGGGCCGATCATCGGCAAGCCGTCCGGCGCATAGGGAATAGGCCCGTTGATGTTGCGGCCCACCCCTGCAGTGCCAAGAATCGGCACACGCGCCATGGCGTCCTCGATGTAAAACTCCAGCCGCTCCAGATCATCGGGATAGAGCTGGAAGCTGAAATCTTCCGGCATCGGGTCTTCGGGGGTGACCCAATGCGCTTTGCAGTTTCGCTCGTACGGGCCGAGGTTAAGGCCATTTTTATCTTGACGCAGGTAGTACGAGATATCGACATCGCGGACGAGCGGCACTTTGTGGCCCTTTTCCTTGGTCCATGCCTCCAGCTCTGCAATAGGCTCTGTCAGGAAATACTGGTGCGACATGACCACCATCGGCACAGTGCGACCTCCGAAGGATTTGAACATCTCGCCCACGCGCTGCGCGTAATAGCCGGCACAGTTGACGACGATCTCTGCGCGGATTTCGCCCTTTGTGGTCTTCACGATCCATTCTTCGCCATCACGGTCGAGGCCAGTGACAGGGCAGAAGCGTTCAATCCGCCCCCCCGCCTCGCGTGCCCCTTTGGCCAATGCTTGCGTCAGTTGGGCGGGGTCAATGTCACCGTCCAGCGGGTCCCACATGCCACCTTGCAGGTCGTGCACCTCCATAAAAGGGTTGTATTCTTTTAATTCGGACGGGGTCAGCATGCCCATTTCCAAGCCCTGATAGGCACCCATGGAGGCGACACGCTCAAACTCCATCATCCGCTCTTTGCTATGCGCCAGACGCAAGCTGCCCGTGACGTGGTAGTTCATTGGATAATCGACATCCGCGCCCAGCGTGCGGTACATTTCCAACCCGTAGCGCTGCATGTTCATCACGGCCCAAGAACTCGAGAAGTTGGGGCAATTGCCCGCCGCGTGCCATGTGGAACCCGCTGTGAGTTCATTCTTTTCCAGCAGAACGCAATCAGTCCAACCGGCCTTGGCCAGATGATACAGCGTAGAGGTGCCAACGACACCGCCGCCAATAATGACGACACGGGCTGTGGTTGGAAAGTCGGACATGGGCTTCTCCTCGGAGTGTATTGCGGGCTAGCGTACAGGTGTGACGGCGCTGCCCAAAAGCAGGCCATAGATGATAAAGCAGAGCGCCATAGTGCGGCGCACCCAGACATTGAAGACAGCGCCAAGGGCGGCACGGCCAAGACCGGCCCCCAACGCCGTGAACCCTGTATAGCTGAGAGCCGTGAGCGTGAGCGCCGTTGGCACAATCACGACCATCTGGTCCCAGACCGGCACATCGGGTTGCACAAACTGGCTGAAGGCGGCGAGGTAGCCCGCCACGCTTTTGGGGTTGATGGTGGCGATGGCCAAGGCGCGCAGGTAGACGGACTTGGCGGGCCTCTCCTCCACCCGCACGGGTGTCCTCGCCATGATCCAGCCGCGGATGCCCAGATAAATCAGGACACCCGCACCCAGCAGCTTGGCGATGGTGAAGGCTAGTGGTGAGGCCGCGATCAGGGCCGTGACGCCCAACGCTGACAGAAGCAGGAACAGCGAGGCTTGGGTGAGGCTCGCCAGCACGCCGATCATCGCGCGGCGCAGGCCCAGCGTCATGCCGTTGTTAATGCAGTTCACGGCATTGGGCCCGGGTGTGGTCACGAAGACCACCCAGAACAGCGCAAAGACAGTCCACGCCTCAAAGCTCATCAATACACCGCCATTAGTACACCGGAGGTGCTATGACCCAGATCGCCACGGTGGGATCCGGTGTGGGGTTGGCCCAGCGAAACGGCTCTCCGCGCACGCGGAAACTGTCACCGGCCGTGAGGGTATGCGCGGTGCCCGCAATCTCGATCTCCAGCGTGCCGGAGATGATATACCCGACCTCCTGCGTCGGGCGGGTCACGGCGTCCTTGATCCGGCTGTGCGGCAGGAAGGTGGAGTGGACCATCTCGAATTCATCGGTGAGGTCAGGGGACAGTAACTCCTCTACCAGTCCCGCAATCGACGATCCCATAGGCCGCCGCGCACCCGCCCGCACGATAAAGCCCGCCTCGTGAGCGGGGGCCGCCTCGTGCCGGAACAGGATTGAGACCGGCACATCGAACTGTGCTGCGATCTGGCGCAGATCGGTGATGGAAGGGTCCGATTTGTCCCGCTCGACCTGACTGAGCCACCCGACAGAGCGGCCCAGCGCCTGCGCGGTCTGCACCAGCGTCAGCCCGCGTGCACGGCGCAGCGCACGCAGGTCAGCGCCTAACGTATGCAACGGAGAAAGCGGATCGTAGTGCATGGAACCTCTGACAGAAAACTACGCAAGACCTACGCCGGGTATGCGTTTGAAAGCGGTTTCAGAATTCCTGTCAGAGGTTTGTGAAATAATCCAGCATTATTTCACGAAGTTGAAGGTTTCGGCCAAAATCACCCGGAGTGCATCCGCATCATCTTGCGTAAATGCATCAGGCTGGTTGCTGTCGATGTCGAATACGCCCAGCAGCTGCCCGTGGGCCCCAAATACCGGCAGGACCAATTCGGACATGGTAGAGCTGGCGCAAGCGATATGGCCCGGAAAAGCGTTCACATCAGAGACCAGCTGGATCTCTCCGGTACGGGCAGCAGCACCGCAAACACCGCGCGAAAACGGGATTACGAGGCATCCATGGCCGCCCTGATAGGGACCAATTTTAAGCAATTCAGGCGCAGTGACACGGTAAAATCCGGTCCAGTCAAAGCGGTCATCGCTGTGGTGCACCTCGCAGGCGACTGTCGCCATAAGGGCCACGGCATCGTCTTCGCCATGCGTCAGCGAAGCGATGGTTTTGGAGAGGGTTTTATAATCGACGGGCATGGTGTGTGATACATCTGTTGGAGGCGGCCCCAAGGGGCCACGATGAGTTTACAGGCAAAATGAAGCGGGGCGCGCGCGGGTATCTACAACACCTCGATTGCGATGGCCGTCCCTTCGCCACCGCCGATGCAGATGGCGGCGACGCCACGTTTAAGCCCGCGTTTTTCGAGGGCATTCAGCAGGGTTACAATGATCCGCGCGCCGGATGCCCCGATGGGGTGGCCCAATGCGCAGGCGCCGCCGTTAACGTTCACGATATCATGGGACAGGCCCATTTCGTGCATGAAGGCCAGCGGGACCACGGCGAAAGCCTCGTTCACTTCCCACAGGTCTACGTCTTCTTTCGTCCAGCCGATGCGGTCCAGCAATTTTTGAGCGGCGGGCACGGGGGCCGTAGCGAACAGTCCCGGCGCCTGTGCGTGGCTGGCGTGGCCAACGATATGCGCGCGGATGGTAAGGCCTTGCGTTTTTGCGGCATCCTCGGACGCCAGTACAAGTGCGGCGGCGCCATCAGAGATGGAAGAGGAGTTGGCAGCCGTGACCGTGCCCCCTTCGCGGAAGGCGGGCTTGAGCTGCGGAATTTTCTCGGGACGGGCTGTTTTGGGCTGTTCATCAGCAACGATTATCACTGTACCTTTGCGGCTGGAGACTCTGACCGGCGTTACCTCGCCTTCGAAGGCGCCGCTGCTTTGGGCCGCCAGCGCGCGGCTGAGCGAGGCCAGTGCGTAATCGTCCTGGACCTGACGGGTGAACTGATAGGTTTCTGCACAATCTTCAGCGAAGGTGCCCATCAGTCGGCCTTTTTCATAGGCATCTTCTAGTCCGTCAAGGAACATATGATCAATGACCGCAGCATGTCCCAGCCGCGCGCCGCTGCGCATTTTGGGCAGCACATAAGGCGCGTTTGTCATGCTTTCCATGCCGCCAGCCACGATCACATCCGTGTAGCCTAGGGCGATCTGGTCATAGCCGATCATCGCGGCCTTCATGCCGCTGCCGCACATCTTGTTCAGGGTTGTGGCGGGCACTTCCTCACCCAGACCGGCGGCAAAGCCTGCCTGACGCGCGGGCGCCTGCCCCTGACCCGCAGGCAGAACGCACCCCATGAGAACCTCTTGCACCACCGCTGGTCCAGCGCCGGCAATCGCTGCGCGGATCGCAGCACCACCCAGCTGCGCGGCAGTCATATCCGCAAATTCGCCCTGAAAGCCGCCCATCGGCGTCCGCGACGCTCCTGCTATCACTACCTTGCGCATACCGGTCTCCTAAATTTAGTGGTGCTCACATATTCTTAGCCATTTGGCCCTAGCTATGGGTCGCACGCAATCCTTGCAGGAATATATCATGGAACTTACCAGCTCAACAGAACGCGGAATCCAGATCGTCACCGTTCAGGAACAGCGCATTGATGCCGCTGTGGCCCTAAGATTCAAAGACCGCATGCGAGATATCACTGAAGGAACCTGCGATACTGTACTTCTGGATCTCAATCATGTCTTGTTCATTGATTCAAGCGGGCTGGGTGCGATTGTGGCCGCTATGAAGACCCTCGGGCCTGGCAGGCGCCTCGTGCTGGCGGGACTGACCCCGGCTGTGGACAAAGTGTTCCGGCTGACGCGGATGGATTCGGTTTTTGGCGTATTTCCTACGGTTGAGGCTGCATTTGCAGAGGTGCTGCAATGATCCGCAGCGGCAAGAAAGTAATCTGTGGCTAAGCCCCGGTTGTTGAAACAGTTTTCAGTCTCTCTAGTTGGTGCCGAAGACGCCGTGCGCGAGGGAATAGCACAAACGATGGCATGTCTGGCGCCACTGGAACTTGGCGAAGACGAAGCAGGCACTGTTCAGCTCGTCCTTGCAGAAGCTCTCAATAATGTGGTCGAGCATGCGCTGGCAGGCACGCGTGGCATGACGCTGGTCGAGATCAGGGGGAGTATAGGTGATCACTTTCTGGAACTGGTTGTAATAGACGAAGGAAGTGCAATGCAGGAAGGCCATGCGCCACGCCCGAATGCCCCTGATGTTGGCGGGGACATGGCGGATCTGCCCGAAGGCGGGTTCGGCTGGTTTTTGATTAACACACTCGCGCAGGATATCCGTTATGAAAGGCGGGGGGAATTCAATCATTTAAGTTTACGGCTGCCCATCAGTCATTAGCAGTTCTGCGGCCCCGTAGGGTTCAAGACCTCAAAGATGCCTTTACATCATCACATTTCCGCCATGCTTGACCGTCATACTTGTATTTGTAGCTGCATATAGCTTCCCCCGGCGTCGCGTTTAATTGCCCCCACCCAGTACGCGATGCCGGGGCACTAACCTTCCCTTCCCCTATCATTAAATCGCCTTGCGTGACGGATGTGTCATTCGCATTGGCAGCTTCGCGCGAACATACTACGCTTGCTGCGAACATATGATTGAGCGAGGATTTTCTGATGCGTGACTTCCAAATTCCCGGCCGTTCGCCGGTGCTGGCAACGGGTGGCATGTGTGCCACGTCTCATCCTCTGGGTGCGAAAGCCGCCATTGATGTGCTGGAGCGGGGCGGCAATGCCATGGATGCGGCCATCGCAGGTGCAATCCTGTTAGGAATTTGCGAGCCTCAGATGACCGGCATTGGCGGCGATTGCTTTGTTTTATGGTCGGAAGGTGGCAGTGATACGGTTCATGCGCTCAATGGGTCTGGCCGCGCGCCCGCTTCATTGGATGCTGCCCACCTGCGCGATTCGGGTCAGACGGTTGTACCTTTGCGGTCTGCCCATGCGGTTACACTACCTGGTGCAATTGATGCCTTTTGCTATCTATCTGATAAAGTGGGAAAATTGGGGCTGGATGTCATTCTGGCGCCTGCGATCCGGTATGCGGATGAAGGCGTTCCGGTTGCCCCCCGCGTTGCATTTGACTGGGGCAATGATGTTGATACCTTGCAAGGCCGCGCACGGGACCATTATCTGTTCGACGGCAAAGCCCCGAAGGTTGGCCAGGTTTTCCGCGCGCCCGGTCAGGCAGAAGTCTTGCGCCGCATTGCCAAAGACGGGCGTGACGCCTTTTACACCGGTGAAGTCGCCGATGATATGCAGGCCGTCCTGAATGCAAATGGCGGCAAACACACGGCGGATGATTTCGCCGCTGTCAGCTGCACGCCCACCACTCCTATTGCTGCAATGTACAAAGATCTGGAGGTCGTCGAGCATCCGCCAAACGGTCAGGGCGCCACCGCCCTGCTGATGCTAAATATGCTGTCACAGTTCGACATTGCAGGCATGGATCCGTTGGGCGCACAGCGCATCCACATCGAGGCCGAGGCCTCCAAACTGGCCTATGACGCGCGCAACCGTTTCCTTGGCGATGCCGATTACGCCAACCGGGCAGAATATATGCTGGAGATGGACACCGCAAAGCGACTTGCCGCGCTGATTGATCCGGCAAAGGCGATGCAGAGCCCTACGGCCCTGTCCGAATCGGTGCACAAAGATACGATCTATATCACCGTGGTAGACGGTGACGGCATGTCCGTCTCGTTGATTTACTCCATCTTCCATGGCTTTGGCTCCGGTCTTGCCTCCGATAAATTTGGCCTGTTGATGCAGAACCGTGGCGCCGGCTTTACGCTGGAGGAAGGTCACCCGAACGAGCTGAAAGGCGGAAAACGCCCTATGCATACGATTATTCCGGGCATGATCCGGCAAAATGGCCGCGTTATCATGCCGTTTGGCGTAATGGGTGGCGCGTACCAGCCCTGCGGGCATGCGCGTTTTGCCTCCAACCTCACCGATTTTGGCATGGATCCGCAAACCGCCATCGACGCGCCGCGCGCCTTCACGGACAAGGGTGTGCTGAGTGTCGAGCGGGGCTACCCTGATTCCGTGCGCGCAGCACTAGCGGCAATGGGCCACGAGGTTGCCATACCACGCACAGCTATCGGAGGCGGTCAGGCGATCAAAATCCATGAAAGCGGTGTTCTGGAAGGCGCGTCCGACGCGCGCAAGGACGGCTGCGCTCTGGGTTATTAAGTGGGTTTGCGGGGATGCCAGTGGCGTCCCCGTTCAGTTCAGCTGGAAGTGCAGCGGGTAGGTACCATTCTCGAACGGGCCGAAAAGATCAGGGATATCAGGATGATCAACGGGCTCACCCGAATAATCGGCGACCAGATTCTGCTCTGACACATAGGCTACATAATAGCTCTGATCATTTTCCGCCAACAAGTGATAATACGGCTGCCCTTTGATCGGGCGGTTATCTTCGGGAATCGACTCATACCACTCTTCAGTATTTGCGAATTCGGGATCAACGTCAAAAATCACCCCGCGGAAAGGGTGCTTTTTATGACGGACAATCTGGCCCAGATGATATTTCGCGCGCGTTCTGATCATTGCAATGCGTTCCCTACTCTTGGTCTTTACCCGAAACAAGGACATTTTGTCCAATCATTGAAGCTTACTTAAAGGAAACAGTCTGTGAACTTGACAGCTACGGTTCTGGAAATTGTCGCACCTGTGTTCTTGCTGGCTGCGGTGGGGTTTACTTGGGTAAAGCTGGGGTTTGAATACCGGATCAATTTTGTCACGCAACTGGCCACCACGCTGGCTGTGCCTTGTCTGATTTTCACCGCTCTGATGCAAACGGATATTGATCCGGCGGCCCTTACCGCGCTGTCATTGGCGACGGTTGCCGCCTATCTGGGGGTCACCATTGTGGCGGCCGTGATTGTCGGGGCAACAGGGCTGCACCGCCGGACATATCTGGCACCGATGATCTTTGGCAACACGGGTAATCTGGGCCTGCCGCTGGCCCTGTTTGCCTTCGGTGAGGAAGGGTTGAGTTATGCCGTGGTGGTGTTCGCAATCATGGCGATCTGGACATTCACATTTGGTATCTGGCTGGTGGCCGGTGCCGGCAGCTTTGGCAAAGTGCTGCGCGAACCGCTGGTCTGGGCAACGGTGTTGGGCGGTCTGTTCTTGTGGCAAGACTGGTACACGCCGACATTCCTGACCAATACGCTGGAACTGATCGGGCAGATGGCCATTCCGCTGATGCTGATCACGCTGGGCGTTGCCGTGGCACGCCTCTCGCCGGGCGGGATCGGGCGTGCGGTTGTTCTGTCCGTAGTTAAACTGGCGCTTTGCGTAGGTATTGCATGGCTCGCCGCCCTCGCCTTTGACCTTAATAAAATCGCTTTTGGTGTGTTGGTCCTGCAAGTCGCCACACCCGTTGCTGTCACCTCATACTTGCTTGCCGAAAAATACGGTGCTGATTCTCAGGCGGTGGCGGGGTTGGTTGTGGTCTCCACCCTGATCTCGGTCGGCGCATTGCCGCTTCTTTTGGCTGTGTTATTGTAGGTTTTCTCTGTAAAACTGCACAGACTTACGCTATGCTATGACGAAATATAAAAAACTGAACTTGAGGCGATGGCAGATGAAAACACCCCTTCGCGCTATGATTATCGTGCTGCTACTGGCCAGTTGTGGCGGGTCTTCCACAACCCCGCCCCGCGAGCTTGACAATGCCTGCTCGATTCTTCAACAGCGCCCCGACTATCACAAAGCGTTCAAAGCGACCGAGCGTAAATGGGGCATTCCCGTTTACGTCCAGATGGCCACGATCCATCAGGAGAGCAAATTTGTCGGCGATGCGCGCACCCCGTTCCGCTATGTGCTGGGCGTGATCCCGATGGGCCGCCAGTCCAGTGCGTTTGGCTACGGTCAGGCGCTGGATGCCACATGGGATGAATACCTCGTGGCCGAGCGCCGTCGCGGTGCCAAGCGTGATGATATCAACGATGCGACAGATTTTATGGGCTGGTACATGAACCTCAGCCGCGAACGCAACGGCATCTCGCTGGCGGACGCGCGGAACCAATATCTGGCGTATCACGAAGGGCACACCGGCTTTAACCGCGCCAGCTATAACGCAAAGCCATGGCTTGTGGGCGTTGCGGGCAAGGTCGAATCGCGTTCCGTGATGTACCGCGAACAGATTTCAGCCTGCCGCCTGCGTTAGATTACCTCAGGTATAAAGAAAAAGGGGCGCCTGATCATAGCGCCCCTTTTATTTGTCTAGCGTGTCGGCGCCTGTCCCGGGCTGCCGACATCAAACAACTTGTTCGCCAGATTGCCGCCTTTTTCCAGCGCACCCAGTACAACGGTCGTTTGTCCGCCGTTGCCATCGTTGATAATCCACTGGCGCAACTCCGGTGTCGGGCCTGTGAACTTCATCTGGATATTGCCGTACTGCGGGTTCTCGGGATCCTGTGCCGTGACCGTTGTGGCGGTCCCGTCATAAGAATGGCCCGTGACCATCTTCGCCTGACCAAGGTTCACGTTGCGCGCCAGAATGATCGACAGCGGCGTGCGCGACAGCGGATAGGTCTCGGGTGGCTGATTGGATTTGGTGTCAAAGATCACAACCGTGTTGGAACCGGCAATCACCAGCCCGGTGTCGGGCGCGTTGTATTCAAACCGCACACGACCGGGACGTTTGATGTAAATCGTACCCGTCGAGATTGTGCCATCGCTGTTGATCTGCGTGAACGCCCCTTTGGCAGTTGTCATATCATTGAGATAGCTGCTGATGCTGCCCAGCGGCAGTTTATCGGCCATCGCAGATGTTGCCGCGATGGCAATAGCCACACCCAGCGTGATAGTTTTCAAAAATCGCATATGTATCGGTCCTGTATTATTCCGGTGGCGATGCATTCTACATAAGGGGATCCGCCTTGATATGCGATATCAACGTGAAAAATGCGCGTCAGATTGCTTAAAATGGAACAAAACAGGCTCTGAAATACTTGAGTTACCGAAGCATACTAAAAAGCAAAGGAGTTTTCCCCATGCCCGAAGCATTTGTATCAGGACTGGACGACCAAACCCGCCACAAGATGATTGATCTTCTCAACGCCCGTCTGGCCGATATGGTGGCCCTCACACTGGCGGTTAAGCAAGCACATTGGAACCTGAAAGGTCCCGGATATATCGGGGTGCATGAACTGCTGGATGATGTGGCAGACCGCTTGCGCGATGGTGCTGACCTGATGGCGGAACGCGCCGTCATTCTGGGCGGTCATGCCAAAGGCACCGTTGAAGAGGCCGCCAAACAAAGCAAGATTGACGCTTACCCGCTAGAACTTGAAAAGATCACCGACCATATCAGTGCCCTGAAAGAACGATTTCTGAAAGCCGGTGAACTGGTGCGCAGTGCCATCGATGACGCAGCAGATGCAGGCGACAGCGGAACAGAGGATTTGTTCACTGAAGTAAGCCGCACACTGGACAAAGACACATGGTTCATCGGATCAAATTCTGGTGCCTGATCGTACATCCTGAAATACAAAATGGCTCCCCTCTGAGCAGGGGAGCCATTTCTCCGAGGATGCTAGAGGGGGAGGTTAGCCCTGCTCTGGCACAAGTATCTCGCGTTTACCCACATGGTTGGCGGCAGAGACAAGACCCTCGTCCTCCATCTGCTCGACCAGTCGGGCGGCTTTGTTATAACCGATAGCGAGTTTACGTTGGATGTATGACGTGGAGCATTTCCGGTCCTTTGTTACAATCTGGACAGCCGTGTCATAGAGCGCGTCCTCCATATCCGTGTTGCCGCCGGTGTTCAGGCCAAGCACGGTGTCGATGTCGGATTCCTTGCCCTCTGGCGGCCCTTCGACCACGCCAGAGACATAATCAGGCTCCCCGAACTGCTTGAGGTGGTTGACGATTTCCTCAACTTCCTCGTCACTCACAAACGGGCCATGGCAGCGGACCACTTTGGTGCCGCCCGCCATATACAGCATGTCACCCATGCCCAGCAGTTGCTCGGCGCCCATTTCACCCAGGATGGTGCGGCTGTCGATCTTGCTCGTCACCTGAAACGAGATCCGCGTCGGGAAGTTCGCTTTGATCGTGCCGGTGATTACGTCCACAGACGGACGCTGCGTGGCCATGATCAGGTGGATGCCAGAGGCACGCGCCATCTGCGCCAGACGCTGGATGCAGGCTTCAATCTCTTTGCCCGCAACCATCATCAGGTCTGCCATCTCGTCCACGATCACAACGATATAAGGCAGCTTGACGGGCATGTTCTCTTCCGTCTCGAAGATTGGCTCGCCGGTATCATCGTCAAAACCAGTCTGCACGGTGCGGCTGAACATCTCGCCCTTGGCCAGCGCTTCTTTCACACGGCCATTATAGCCTTCGATGTTGCGCACGCCCATTTTAGACATCTTGCGATAGCGGTCTTCCATCTCGCCCACGGTCCATTTCAGCGCAACCAGCGCCTTCTTGGGGTCCGTCACAACGGGTGAAAGCAGATGCGGAATGCCGTCATAGACCGACAGCTCCAGCATCTTGGGGTCAATCATGATCATCCGGCAATCGGCAGGCGTCAGTTTATACAGCAGCGACAAAATCATCGTATTGATCGCCACGGATTTACCCGATCCCGTCGTACCCGCAATCAACAGGTGAGGCATCTTGGCAAGGTTTGCCACCACAGGCTCGCCGCCGATGTCCTTGCCGAGCGCCAGCGGCAGTTGCTGGTTACCGTCACCAAAATCACGGGAGCTGAGGATCTCGCGCAGCACAACCTTCTCGCGGTGCTCGTTGGGTAGCTCAATGCCGATCACGGAACGGCCCGGCACAGTAGAGACACGCGCGCTCAGCGCCGCCATGGAACGGGCGATGTCATCCGCCAACCCGATCACACGGCTGGCCTTCAGGCCCGGCGCAGGCTCAAGCTCGTACATGGTTACAACAGGGCCGGGGCGCACGGCGACAATCTCGCCCTTCACACCGTAGTCGTCCAGCACCGTCTCCAGCATCCGCGCGTTTTCCTCCAGCGCTTCATCGCTGAGGTGCATACGAGGTGCATCGTCCGGTGATTCCAGCAGGCTCAGCGGGGGCAACTCAAACCCTGCATGCGAATCCTCGAACGACAGTGCGGGTTGGGCCTCCGCCTGCGCTTTTTTGCTCTGCGGCACGGGCTTGCGCATCAATGGAATGACCACGCGCTTTGGCTCTGCCACGGGAATATGCGGCGCGGCGAGAACAGGCCGCTTGTATTCAACGGGCGGTACATCCTCCAGCACATCGTTTTCAGCAAAAATATTCACTTCATCGGCGTGATACGCGTCATCGTGATGGGTCACTCTCGCGCCATCATAGCTTTCGACCGGTGCGGCATCGCGGTAAGCAGGCACTGAAGGAACACTATGAGAGACAACGGGCGCTGGAACGCGCGCTGTTAGTGCAGGCTCTGCCCGCAGAGCAACAGGTTGCGGCGGGCGCACGGTCAACGGTGGCTCAGCTCGGGTCGTGTTCAGCACCAGCGGATCTGGCCCACGTCCACGCCCGCGCGTCAGCGGTGCTGTGGCAGGCACATGCTGCGCAGTACTTGAGCGGACACGATTTTTGATCACATCGGAAATCTTGGTTTTGATCCGGTCGACATCCTGCCCGTCCTCAACATAGCTTTCATAGTGCGGATCATATTGATCCTCATACCCAGTCGCGACCAACTCCGGCTCCGGCATCACGTCGGGACGTTTGATCAGGCCCGGCATCCGCGCAGTCAGGCTGCCTCTGGTTTCTACAACCGGTGCAGGCGCTACGTCATACCCGTCATATTCCGGGATATAAGCGGTATTTGGTGCCGCACGGCTTGCCACCAGTGACTTCATTCGTGATGGGGCAGGCACCACTTGGGCCTCTGCGCGCGCTTGTCCGGCGGCATAGGCGTTCGCCTCGGCTGTCTCGGCACGGCGCTGCGCAAGACGGTCGGCATTTTTGGCTTGCAGGGCCTGTGCAGCACCAAAGGCGCCACTGGCACCACGGCCCAGAATATTCATCAGGGTGGCATAGGCGATAATCGTACCTACCAGCAAAAAACGGGCAAAGCGCGTCAGCTCGTCACGGGTGAAGCCCAGCACAAAGACGCCAAAAACAAGGATGCCGATGCCCATCAGCAGCGACATCAGCTTGATCGTGAAAGTCGAGCCGATAGGGATGATCGTCAGGATCACACCCATTACCGTATCGCCAAACAACCCGCCCAGACCAAAGCTGTGGGTTTGAACCCATTCCTGACCGGGCGAGAGCGTTGCGGCATAAATCGCGCCCAGCGCCATGGCGATCGGTGCGAAAATCAGACGGCCCATCGCCCGCTCCTGCCCGCGGTGCAGCGCAAAACGCAAACCCCAAGCCAGCAATACAATCGCCAGACCCCAAGCCCCCCAGCCCACAATCATAAACAGCGGGGCGGCCAGCGATGCGCCCACCCGACCCATCCAGTTTTGCGCAGGCGCCTCTGTGGCCAGCATCCAGTTCGGATCATCGGGCGTATAACTGCCGATCATCATTGCGGCCATCACACCCAGCACCACCAGCACAACACCCAGCAATTCCTTGCCGCGTTTTTCAATGGCTTCCGCCGTGTTGCTGTCAATCAGCGGTTCGCGCTGCCGTGTCTGATATGCCATATTTCGTCCCTCTTAAACCGGATAGAGGCAGTCGCGGATGGCCTGTAGCCCCCGCTCTGTCTCGTCTTTCGGGGCCACAAGGGCCGCACGAATATACTTCTTGCCGGGGTTTGCAACACCCGCCACGTCCTGCGCCAGATAGCCGCCTGGCAGAACCTTTACGCCCGTCTCGCGCCACAGCTTCACCGCCGCAGCCTCGTCATCCTCGACGGGCAACCACAGGAAAAACCCCGCCTCAGGGCTGATATAGCCCGCGACATTGCCGAAAATTCGGTCCGCAATCTCGAACTTCTCGGCATAGAGCGCACGGTTCAGGGTCACATGCGCCTCGTCATCCCAGACCGCAGCGGCAGCCGCCTGCAAGGGCAGCGGCAAAGGCGCGCCCGCATAATTGCGCAGCTGCTTGATCTCACGCATGGAATCAGCGCCAGAGGCACAGAAGCCCGACCGCAGTCCGGGCAGGTTGGAGCGTTTGCTCAAAGAATGGAAAACCACCACACGGTTCAGATCTGCACCCATCTCATGCGCGACCTGCAAAGCACCTACGGGAGGCGCATCGCGGTAAATCTCGGAATAGCATTCATCTGCGAAAATCAGAAAATCATGTTTTTCAGCCAGACGGATCAGGTCTTCCCAATACTCGCGGCTAGCAACAGCACCCTGCGGATTGGCAGGCGAGCAAATGTAGACGGCAACCGTGCGGTCCAGCGTAGCAGCGTCTACCGTCTGAAAATCGGGCAGATGGCCGGTGGCCTCGGTCGCGTTGACCATCACGGGATCACAGGCACCGGAGATCGCCGCGATCATATAGACCTGATAAAACGGGTTCGGCATCAGGATCGCAGGCTTTTGGCCGTTCTTGGTTTCGGGGCAGAGTGCTATAACGGCGTTATACAGCCCTTCGCGCGTTCCGTTCAGGGCCATTACTTGGGTATCGGCATCCACCGGCACGCCGTATCGGCGATTGATCCAACCCGCAATCGCAGTGCGCAGCACAGGGGTGCCGTCATTGGCCGGATAGCTGTTAAAACCAACTGCATTTTGAACAATCACATCCGTAACCCAAGCCGGAAACGCATGTTTCGGCTCGCCTATGGTCATCTGGATCAGCGGGCCGCCGCCTTCATGCACGTCCAACAGGGCGCGCAAACGGGGCCAAGCATGAGCTGGAAGGTTCGAAAACCGCTCAGGATATTTCATTATAACTGCCTCGGATCGGGATCGTTATCGCCCCGTTTTTCCCAAGGTAGCTTAATTCCGCCTCCGCCGTCTAGGAAAAACCCTATCGTTCTGTACCGCTTGTGGCTTTTTGGGCACCTATGCCAGTGCCGCCTCCGCTGCGGCGCCCAAACGCAACAAGGCATTATCGAGATCGGGGGCCGCTTGCAGCATTAAACCACAGCTTGGCGTGCCGGTGGGCAAGGTCAGACCGCACAGACCCAAGAGGTTGCCCATGCGGGTATTGCGCAGCGCCAGCAGGTTTTCAGTAACGTAGTAATCGTGCTCAGCGTTCAACCGCTCCAGATTTGGCGGCATAATGGCAGAGGTGGGCGCGATAACTGCATCATAGCCTGCAGTCGCGTGGTCATAGGCCTGCCGCGCGGCCTCCAGCTTTGCCCATGCGGACACATACTGCGGGCCAGAATACTCACCGCCCAGCCGGAAGCGCCGCAGAATTTCGGCATACATCTTTTCAGGTGCGGCTTCGATCACGTCCATCCACAGGCCATAAGCTTCAGAAGTGATCAGAGGGCCAGAGACATCCAGCGCCTGTTGCACGGCGGGCACCTCGATCACCTCGATGATCGCACCGGCCGCCTCCAGCCGCGCCACCGCCCGCGCAAACGCAGCCTTGGGCGCTTCGCGGAGGCCTTCCATCAGCACCGTCTGGATGATGGCCAGCCGTCTGCCCTTCAGGCTCGCGCCCCGTAGATCCGGCGCTTTGCTACCCTCAAGGGCCGCCGTCAACAGCGCAGCATCCTCGACCGAGCGGCACAGCGGCCCGATGGTGTCGAACTTCAGCGCCAAGGGCACAACGCCCTCAAGGCTCAGCCGCCCGTGGGTCGTTTTCAACCCCACCAGATCGTTCCAAGCAGCGGGAATGCGCACCGATCCGCCCGTATCAGAGCCGATGCTGGCCGCCGCCAGACCAAACGCGACAGACGCGGCAGAACCGGACGAAGAGCCCCCCGGCACCGCATCCATGTCATTCACGCAAGGCGGTGTCGCAGTGGACGGGTTGTAGCCCAAACCGGAAAAAGCAAGCTCGCTCATGTGGACCTTGCCCAGACAGACCAGCCCCGCAGCCGTGGCGTTTTGCAGCACCAGCGCATCATGTTCAGGTACGCGGCCCGCAAGCAGCTTAGTGCCCGCTTCGGTGCCGATGGCAGCCGTATCGAACAGGTCTTTCCAACTGATCGGCACACCGTCCAGCAAAGACAACCGCTGCCCCGATTTGGCCCGTATCGATGCCGCGCGCGCCTCTGCCCGCGCACGGTCCGCAGTCACGCGCGCATAAATCCGGTCGCGCAAAGGGTGCGCGTCAATCGCTGCCAGATAGGTCTCGCACAGGGCAACCGGATTAATCTGCCCCGCTGCAATACCACGGCCAAGATCCGCTGCTGTCATGCCAAGCCAGTTTTGCATTCTGTGTTCCCTATCTACTTTTCCGTAACGGTAGCGGCGCTTGGGCGCATGGACAATCCCCCGCTGTCGGCCATATTATGAGGTATGGATTTTGACACAGATATCGCCATTGTCGGAGGCGGGCTTAACGGCCCTGCGCTCGCGCTCGCTTTAGCCAATAGCGGCTTGAATGTCACCGTGATTGACGCCTTGCCAGAGGCACCGCGCAGTGAGGACGGGTTTGACGGTCGCTCCTATGCGCTGGCGCTGACCTCTGTGCGGCTGCTGGAGGGGGTCGGCGTTTGGGATGAGATGCGTGATCACGCCCAACCCATGCTAGAGATCAAGGTCACCGACGGGCGTGTTGGCGAAGGGCCATCGCCGTTCTTCATGCACTTTGACCATGCCGAGATCGAGGAAGGCCCGATGGGTCATATGGTCGAGGACCGCCATCTGCGCCGTGCGCTGATGGATGCCGTCGCCGCAGCGCCGAACGTGCGGGTTATGGATGGCCAAACGGTGGTTGCACAAGACGCTGATGGCGCCGGCATCACGCTCACCCTCGCCTCTGGCAAGACACTGCGCGCGCGGTTGTGCGTGGGGGCGGACGGGCGCGGCTCGGGCACTGCCACCCGCGCAGGGATCAAGCGGATCGGCTGGTCCTACGGTCAGACGGCACTGGTCTGTGCCGTGTCCCACGCCCTGCCGCACAAGGGCATTGCACACCAGTTCTTCATGCCCGCCGGCCCGCTGGCGATCCTGCCACTGACCGGCAACCGCAGTTCTATCGTCTGGTCGGAAACTACCGAAAATGCCGCCCGTATTCACGCGCTTGACGATGCGGATTATCTGGATGTCCTGCGCCCGCGCTTCGGAGATTTCCTTGGGGATATCGCATTGGCCGGTGCGCGCTATACCTATCCGCTAGGCCTATCGCTGGCGCATGAAATGATCGCCCCCCGCGTGGCGCTGGTGGGGGATAGCGCGCATGGTGTGCACCCGATTGCCGGCCAAGGGCTGAACGCCGGTTTCCGCGATATTGCGGCGCTGTGCGAAGTGATCGTGGATGCGCAGCGGCGCGGCGAAGATTTTGGCGCGGGCGTTGCATTGGCGCGCTATCAGGAATGGCGCCGGTTTGACAATACCGCTCTGGCTCTGGCTACAGACACCTTTAACCGCATGTTCTCTAACGATAACAGTCTTATTCGCATGGCCCGTGATATCGGCATGGGCGTAATCAACGCCCTGCCCGGTTTGCGCCGGACCTTCATCCGCGAGGCAGCAGGCTTGAACGGCACGCTGCCCCGCCTGATGCGCGGGTTGCCTCTTTAAGGGGTCTGCCGCGTCAGTCCAGCACCCGCGCCTCGTCTATCAGCATGACAGGGATACCATTGCGGATCGGATATGCGAGGCCAGCGGATTTCGAGACCAGCTCCTGCCGCTCTGCGTCATAGCGCAGGGTTTGCTGGCTGCGCGGACAGATCAGCGCCTCCAGCATACGGCGGTCAAACTGGACCTCTGGGTCGATCATTGCATCATCTCGCCATCATTGCCACCACGCAGGGCATATTCGATCAACGTCACCAGCGTCTCGCGCCGCGTGCTGAGCGAAGGGGCTTCAAGAAGTGCCTGCTTATCCTCGGCATCGAAATCCAGCATCATCGACAGCGAATTGATCAACAGCTCGTCATCGGCATCTTTCAGGGTTTCCCAATCCGCCGACAGGCCGCGCACGTCAAAGTAACGGCCCAATGCGTCCAGAAACGGCTTGCGCTTGAAATGCACATCGGTTTCTTCGCTCGCCAGATCCTGCCCGAAGCCTTCCCACGAGACATCGCATTTGCGGTAAGGCGCAAAGCCCTCCACTTCCTTAACCACGCGATAGCGCGAAATTCCCGCCAGCGTGACCATATAGCGGCCATCTTCCGTCTCTGAAAACTGGGTGACCCGGCCAGCGCAGCCGATGGTATGAAGGCCGGGTCCGGCACGACCGGGCACAACATTGGGTTGCACCATCCCGATCAAACGGGAGGGTGTTTTCAACGCATCGTCGATCATCTGCAAAAACCGCGGCTCAAAGATGTGCAGCGGCAATCGGGCGCGCGGCAACAGCAACGCACCGCCCAGCGGGAAGATCGGGATCGTGTCGGGAAGGTCTGCATTTTTTATCATAAGGGTGAGATAGCTCGCTAAAGGCCTCAGGCAAATATCATAGAGCTCAATTTCCGGCGGCCGTTCAAAACCACCGGATCATTCGCTTTCAGCGCATCGAAAATCGTAAACAACTGGGTTTTTGCAGCGCCGCCGTTCCATTCACGGTCACGCTTGAACAGGTCCAGCAGGTGCGTCACTGCACCCTCGGCATCGCCGTGAGCATAGAGCGCCTGCGCAAGATCAAACCGTGCCTGATGGTCATGCTCGTCTGCCTCGACTGCCGCGGCCAGCTCCGTCACAGGGCCTGCATCTGCAGCCTGGCGCGCCAACAGCAGCTGGGCATGAGCGGCCTCCATCTCGGGGGCTTTGGAGATTTCGATGGGCGCGCCATTCAGCAGCCCTTCCGCCTCGTCCAGCTGCCCCATCGCGATATGCGCGCGCACCATGCCACCATAAGCACCCGCATGCAGCGGGTCTTCACCAAGGATCGCGGCAAAGGTCTGTGCAGCGTCTTCCGCCTGCCCGTCTGTCAGCATTTCCTCAGCCGCCTTAACCGCATCATTCAGCGTATCTGTAGGCGCTTCGCCACCCGCGGCCTTCACGACACGGTCCACAAAGGCGGTAATTTCGGATTGCGGCACAGCGCCCTGAAAGCCGTCAACGGGCTGGCCCTGCCAGAACGCGTAGACAGTCGGGATCGACTGGATTTGCAACTGGCCCGCGATGCCCTGAGCCTCGTCCACGTTAATCTTCACCATCTTCACAGCGCCTTTGGCCGCAACAACAGCCGCCTCCAGCTGGGGCCCAAGCGTTTTGCACGGGCCACACCATGGCGCCCAAAAATCCACGATAACCGGCGTGACCTGCGATGCCTCAATCACATCCGCCATAAACGAAGCTTCAGTGGCATCCTTGATCAGATCGGCAGCAGGGGCGGCGGCGGTGAGGTTGAGATCCATCATATCTTTAGTCCTATTGTGCAATGTGCGACGGTTCAGTCCTATATGTGACCTGAACCGTCGATTTCAAAGAGCCATACGCTCAAAGATCGAAAGTTGCAAAAACCGGTGCGTGGTCGGATGGTTTTTCCCACCCCCGTGCGGCGCGCAACACACGGCTGCCATGCGCAGACGATGAGATGTCGGGTGTGGCCCAAACGTGGTCCAGCCTACGGCCCTTGTCCGCCTCGTCCCAATCCTTGGCGCGGTAGCTCCACCAGCTATAGAGCAGACCTTGCGGGATATCCTGACGGGTGATGTCCACCCATTTACCCGCGTCTTGGGTCTGCGCCAGCGCCTCGATCTCAACCGGCGTATGGCTGACAACCTTCAGCATTTTCTTGTGATCCCAAACATCATCGTCCCGCGGCGCAATGTTCAAATCCCCGACAAGGATGGATTTCTGCGGTGTATTTTCATGGAAAAAGTCGCGCATCTGCGACAGATAATCCATCTTCTGGCCGAATTTCTCGTTCACGTCACGGTCGGCCACATCCCCACCGGCGGGAACATAGAAGTTATGAATGGTCACCCCATTAGGCAGTTTGGCCGCAACGTGTCGTGCATGGCCCAGCTGTGCAAAATCATGCGCGCCTGCGGGTTCCAGGGGCAGTTTCGACAGGATCGCCACCCCGTTATAACCCTTCTGCCCTTCGGCAACCATGTGGGTATAGCCAAGGGCGGCAAAGGCCTCCAACGGGATCATATCTACCGGACTTTTGCATTCTTGCAGACACAACACGTCCGGCCCTTCTTCGGCCAGCATTTTGCAGACAATTGGCTCGCGTAGCCGCACAGAGTTGATGTTCCATGTGGCGAGGGTGAAGGACATGACGTGCGCTCCTGCATTGGGTTGCGGCACCCTAACGCGGCACGCGGGGGGCAACCACCACAATCATGGCAAAAAAAGACCGGGCACAATGGCCCGGCCAAGTCCAACAGGGAGGCAGAATGGCAGAATGGCAACCGTCCCGGCCATTCATCGTGCGGGTCAAACCGACAGGAAACTCATGAAAAAGCCTGTCTGTTATGAGAGTAACGCGGTGGCGTTAAAAAAGTTCCTACATCTCAGATCACCAGACGGTAGCCACCTGATTCAGTCACAAGCAGGCGCACATTAGAGGGGTCCGGCTCGATCTTCTGGCGCAGGCGGTAGATGTGCGTTTCCAGCGTGTGCGTGGTGACACCGGCGTTATAGCCCCAGACTTCGTGCAGCAGCACATCGCGCGCCACTACACCCTCGGCCGAGCGATGCAGGAACTTCAGTATATTTGTCTCTTTCTCCGTCAGACGCACTTTTTTGTCGTCCTCGGTGATCAGCATCTTCATCGACGGCTTGAACGTGTAAGGCCCCAGCTGGAAAATCGCGTCCTCGGATTGCTCGTGCGTGCGCAGCTGGCTGCGGATACGGGCCAGCAGCACCGGAAATTTGAACGGCTTGGAGACGTAATCATTGGCGCCCGCATCCAGCCCCAGAATTGTGTCGGCATCGCCATCATGTCCCGTCAGCATCATAATCGGGCTTTTGATGCCCTGCTTGCGCAGCAGGCGGCACAGTTCCCGCCCGTCAGTATCGGGCAAACCCACGTCCAAAATCAGCAGATCATAGATCATTTCCTTGGCCCGCGTCATGGCTTCGGCACCGTTGACGGCCTCGAAGACATCGAAATCCTCGGTCATGATCAACTGTTCACTCAGCGCCGCGCGCAGGTCATCGTCATCATCAACCAGCAGGATTTTCTTGAGCTGTGCCATATTGTTCTCCATTTCTCCGCTTCTAAAGATATGATCGCAGCGCCTCTCAACAAGGGGAAGCAGCCCGCGCTCACATCCCTGTGTCACAAATACGGTCGAATGTTTCAATTCCGCGCCTCATGGCCTAGATATCAGTCAACCGCACTGATGAGTTGTAACAAACCGCTATGTCCTTTGCCCCCGATATGACCGAGATGCTGGCCCGCGCGCGTGCAGATTTGCGCATGGGCGTGCCCGTTGTGCTGGGCGATGTGCTGGTGTTGGCTGCCGAAACACTGACGGCCGCGCGTCTGGCCGATGTAATGGCGTTGGCGGGGCAGCCCGTTCTGGCAATCACCCTGCGCCGCGCCCAAACGCTGAAGGCGCGTGCATACGACGGTGATCTGGCGCGAATTGTGGTGCCGCATGATGTCACGCTAAAATGGGTTCAGAGCATTGCGGATCCCGCAGATGATCTGCGCGCGCCCATGAAAGGGCCGCTGACCGAACTGCGCGAGGGAAGTGCGTCTGATCACAGTACGGCCCTGAGCCTTGTGAAATCAGCGCGGCTTTTGCCTGCTGCGTTGATGGTCGGGTTAACCGATGCGGCAGCTTTTGCGCGTGATAATGCGTTGACCGCAGTGGATGCCGCCGCCGCCGCCGCGCATTTGTTGAAAAACAGCCCGCTTCATTCTGTGGTGCACGCCCGCTTGCCCATGGAGGTATCGGAGGCGGGCCGCCTGCATGTTTTCCGCCCCGAGGACGGCGGCGAGGAGCATTACGCAATCGAGATCGGCCGACCGGACCGGAGTACGCCTGTGCTGTGCCGTCTACATTCTGCCTGCTTCACGGGTGATTTGATGGGCAGTCTAAAATGCGATTGCGGGCCACAACTGCGCGCTGCATTGGCACAGATGGGTGCAGAGGGGCACGGGGTGCTGCTGTATCTTAATCAGGAAGGGCGCGGGATTGGCCTTGCTAATAAAATGCGCGCATACTCCCTTCAAGATCAGGGATTTGATACGGTCGAGGCGAATCATCGCTTGGGTTTTGAGGATGACGAACGGGATTTTCGCCTTGGCGCCGACATTTTGAAAACCATGGGATTTTCCACAGTGAGGTTGCTGACCAACAACCCCCGCAAGGTGGATATGATGACAGAGTGCGGGATTACCGTGGCAGAGCGAGTCGCGCTGGCCGTGGGCGAAAACCACCATAACAGCGCCTATCTTGCCACCAAGGCTGCCAAATCGGGGCATCTGCTGTGACACCGGACGACATGGTGCTGACACCGCTGGGCGTGCGTTTTCGCGGCCGGCTCTGGCCCTGTACCGTCGGGAAAGGCGGTATTTCCAGCCGCAAGCGCGAGGGCGATGGCGCCACACCGCGCGGGGTGCACAGCATTGTCGGCATGCTCTACCGGCCCGACCGGATCGCGCGCCCTACGGAGTGGGCAAAACCAATCGGGCCGCTGGATCTGTGGTCGGATGACCCCACGGATCAAGACTATAACATGATGGTGCGTGCGCCCTATGCGCCCAGTCACGAACGGTTGCGCCGTGCCGATCCGCTTTATGATCTGGTGATTCTCACGGATTGGAACTGGCCCTATGCGGTGCGCGGGCGCGGCTCTGCCATCTTTATCCACCAGCAGCGCAGGCCGGGGTATCCGACCGAAGGCTGCATCGCATTTTCCCGCCGCGATCTGCATGCGATAGCGCGGCAAATCCGCTATCGCACGCGGCTGATCGTGCCTTAACCCGCGACGCGGTCCCCGAAAATGGCCGAGCCGACGCGGATGTGGGTCGCGCCAAATGCAATCGCTTTCTCGAAGTCACTGCTCATGCCCATCGACAGGCCTGCCAGCCCGTTGCGCGCGGCGATCTTTGCCAGCAGGGCGAAATGCAGGGAGGCTTCCTCCTCTACCGGAGGAATGCACATCAACCCGCGCACGGGCAGATCAAGTGCCTGACATTCCGCGATAAACCCATCGGCATCGCGGGGTGTGATGCCTGCTTTCTGCTCTTCCTCGCCCGTGTTCACCTGAATGAACAGATCGGGGCAGCGCCCGATTTCCTGCGCCAGCCGTGCCAGCGTCTGTGCCAGCTTCGGGCGGTCGAGCGTGTGGATATAATCGGCCAGCTCCATGGCCTGCCGCGCTTTATTAGTCTGCAAAGGTCCAATCAGATGCAGCTCGATCCCGTTGAACTCTTCGCGGAAGGCAGGCCATTTGCCCGCTGCTTCCTGCACTTTGTTCTCGCCGAATATGCGTTGGCCTTCTTGCAATACGGCCTGCACCCGCGCGTCCGGCTGCACCTTGCTGACCGCGATAAGCGATACAGCGCCAGCGCTCCGGCCTGCTGCCGATTCGGCCTTGGCAATTCTGTCTGTGATCTCGCGCAGTGTCATATTTCGGGCTCCTGTTTCAGGGCCTACAGATAACAGCCCTGCACAAAAGAAAAGGGGCAGACCGAAGTCTGCCCCAAATCATTCAGGTAATGTCGTTCAACTTAGAAGTTGAAGCGAACACCCATGTCGGCACGAACTGTGTCGTTGCCGCGCGAAGCGATACCGCCGCGCAGGGATGTACCGCCACCCATGTCGTGGTTGAAGTCGATACCGTAGGATGTTTCAGCGAAGTAATCCGCGTCAGCAATGTAGGCTTCGATGTTTGTGGCTGCGCCAACGTCAAAGCGAGTTGCCAGAACAACGTGATCACCGCCGAGGCCTGTGATGTCGTCGTCGCCGTTACGAGCGTATGTCAAAGACACCATCGCAGGGCCGAAGTTGCCGGATGCAGACACTGTCCACTCTGTGTCGTAGTCGTAGGACGAGTCCTGCAGACCCAGAGCGAATGTATAACCAGCGTAGTTATATGCAGCAACTGCTGCGATACGGTCGTTACGCTCGGAAGCGGAAACGTGTACCGACAGATCGCCGAATGCGTACTTAACTTCTACGCCGTTGTCACCGGAAGCGCCGTCGCCGTTTTCGTCAAAGATCGCATCGCCGCGGAAGTTGTATGCGGTGTAGTCATAGCCCAGACCGGTCAGACCGAGGTCGATCGGGTACTGGCCAGGCATGTACTCGAGAGCACCCTGAATGTTGCCAACGCCGACTTCCAAGCCGCCGGTTTTCGCGAAGAAGCGAACGCCGCGCAGACCGTTGTCGGATGTGAAACCGGGCTGGAAGTTGTCGTTCTGCTCGAAGCGTGTGAACGCGCCGAATGTAACGCCAGCGTCGGACTCAGCAGTCGCTGTGATTTCCAGACGGAAACGGCTTGTTACGTTGAACTCGCTGTCGTCACCGTTAAAGTCTGTCGCATCTTCCTGATACATAACACCGAAACGGCCGTAGCCACCAAATGTTACGTCTGCTGCTGCCATGCCGGCTGTTGCGATCAGCGCGGTTGTAGCGAAGAGAACTTTTTTCATGAGTTTTCCCTCGGTTTGAATTCTAAAGGACCCGACCGGGGAATTCCGATCTAGGTATGAGCCTCTTTTGCGCCGCACCCCGTCCTTTGGCAAGCAAACCAGACTGCCCCTGCGCAATGTGGTCCACGATGGTGCACCTTTGCCACAGTTTCCCCGCCAGCCTCTGGAAAGAAAGGCTGGCAATGCCGTCATCGCAGCCCGTTGTACTATACATAAACCTTGCCCAGATGCGGTCGCTTGGGTATTGCATGTAAAAACGGCACAAAGGGTAGTGAAAATGGGGCGTATGTCAGCGCGGAATATAGCAGCGGTTACGATCTTGTGCGGCGCAGTCTCTGCCTGCGGTTTCGGATCTGCACCCAATGAAGACGCAATCAAGGCCGAACGGGTCACCAATTCCGCAAATGCCAAGATTGAAAACGACCCTAACAAGACTGTCTGGTCGCTGTTTAACAAGAAAAGTTCTGAAAGTGTTGTTCTGGTAAACAAGTACCTGTGGAGTGCATCGCTCGAAGTGCTCGGCTTTTTGCCCGTACAGACTGTGGATCCGTTCACGGGTGTCATTGTCACAGGCTATGGCACACCTCCGGGCGGCGGCAAAGCCTACCGCGCAACTGTGCTGATTGATGATCCTGCCCTTGATGCGCGGTCGCTGAACCTTGCGCTGCAATCACGCAATGGTCCTGTAAGTGCTGCAACCAGCCGCGCAGTCGAAGACGCCATTCTGTCACGCGCGCGCGAACTTCGCATTGCAGACAACAAGCTCTGAGCACCCGTTCATCCGTTATTCTATCTGTGCAACGCCGGACCTTGTGACCCCCACACGTCCGGCGTTGCTGCGTAAAAAGGCCCTGACATTATGACTGCCGTGACCCGTTACACCCCCTCCGAGATCGAGACCCGCTGGCAAGCCGCTTGGGAAAAGAGCGAAATTTTCAAGGCCGTCCGCTCGGCCTCCAAGCCTAAATATTACGTGCTCGAGATGTTCCCCTATCCGTCAGGCCGCATCCACATGGGCCATGTGCGCAACTACACCATGGGTGACGTGATCGCGCGCTACAAGCTGGCAAAGGGGTTCAACGTACTGCACCCGATGGGCTGGGACGCCTTCGGTCTGGCCGCTGAAAATGCCGCGATGCAAAAGGGCATCCATCCGGGTGAATGGACCTACCAGAACATCGAAGATATGAAGAGCCAGATGAAACCGCTGGGCTTTTCGCTGGACTGGTCGCGCGAAATTGCGACCTGCCATCCCGATTATTACCAGCACCAGCAGGCCATGTTCATCGACATGATCGAGGCGGGGCTGATCTACCGCAAGAATGCTGTGGTGAACTGGGATCCGGTGGATATGACCGTGCTGGCGAACGAACAGGTCGAGCAGGGGCGCGGCTGGCGTTCCGGTGCGCTGGTCGAGCGGCGCGAGCTGACGCAGTGGTTCTTCAAGATCTCTGATTATTCGGATGAATTGCTGTCTGCCCTGGATGGTTTGGAGAACTGGCCCGCCAAGGTGCGCCTGATGCAGGAAAACTGGATCGGCAAATCGCGCGGCCTGCAATTTGCATTCTCTACTGTTAACGCCCCTGACGGCCACGACCGGATCGAGGTCTACACGACTCGTCCTGATACGCTGCTGGGTGCAAGCTTTGTCGGTATCTCGCCCGATCACCCGATTGCCAAGCTGTTGGAGCGTGACAGCGAAGAAGTCGCAGCCTTTGTCGCCGAATGCCGCAAGGGTGGCACCACCGAAGAGGCGATAGAGACAGGCGAGAAGCTGGGTATGGATACTGGCATCCGCGTGCGCCATCCCTTTGATACATCACAAGAACTGCCCGTCTACATCGCCAACTTTATTCTGATGGAATACGGCACCGGCGCCATTTTTGGCTGCCCCGCCCATGACTTGCGCGATTTCGAATTCGCCACCAAATACGGCTTGCCGATCATCTCCACTTATCTGCCGTCCGAGGATGCCGCAGAGGAGTTGACGGAGGCCTACGTCCCCCAGAAAACCGAAAAGGTGTTCTACAACCGGGGATTCGCGGGCGAACAGTGGCAGACCGCACTAGAAGCCATCGACGCCGCAATCGTCTTCTGCGAATCCCAAGGGGTCGGCCAAGGCGTCACCAAATTCCGCCTGCGCGATTGGGGCCTGTCGCGCCAACGCTATTGGGGCTGCCCGATTCCCGTAGTGCATTGCGACGATTGCGGTGTGGTGCCCGAGAAGAAAGAGAACCTGCCCGTCAAACTCCCCGAGGACGTGACTTTCGACATCCCCGGCAACCCGCTGGACCGTCACATGGAATGGCGCACCACGCCTTGCCCGTCTTGCGGCAAGTCAGCCCTGCGCGAGACAGACACGATGGACACCTTCGTCGATTCGTCATGGTATTACGCCCGTTTCACAGCCCCGCACGCCGATACGCCCACGGTCATGGAAGACGCCAAATACTGGATGAACGTCGACCAGTATATCGGCGGGGTCGAGCATGCGATCCTTCACCTGCTCTACGCCCGCTTCTTTGCCCGCGCGATGCAGATCACGGGGCATTTGCCGGAATCAGCGATCGAGCCGTTCGATGCGCTGTTCACGCAAGGCATGGTGACGCACGCAATCTACAAGACCGTAGGTGCCGATGACCGACCCGTGTTCCACTACCCGGAGGATGTGGATGTGAAGGGCGACGCTGCGTTCCTGAAAGAGGGCGGCGGAGAGGTCGAGATCATCCCCTCCGCCAAAATGTCCAAGTCAAAGAACAACGTCGTCGACCCGCTCAGCATTATCTCTTCGTTTGGTGCCGACACCGCCCGCTGGTTTGTCCTGAGCGATTCGCCCCCGGAACGGGACGTGGAATGGACAGCCTCAGGCGCCGAAGCCGCCTATAAACACCTTGGTCGCGTCTGGACCATCAGTGACCGGATCGCCGCGATGAGCGATGGAGCCGAAGGCGAGGGCAGCGAAGAGCTACTCCGGGCCATGCACAAAGCCACCCACGACGTGACCATGGCGATTGAGTCGTTCGGGTTTAACGCCGCCATCGCCAAGCTCTACGGCTTCACCGCACTCCTGCAAAAATCCAAAGCGTCCAAAGCAGCACAGCGCGAAGCGGTTATGACACTTGCGCAGCTGATGTCCCCGATGACACCCCACTTGGCCGAAGACATCTGGGCCACCATGGGCGGCGTGGGCCTGATTGCCAAAGCCCCGTGGCCTGTGGCCGAAGAGGCGATGCTGATCGACGATACCGTCACCCTGCCCATTCAGGTTAACGGCAAGCGGCGCGCAGAGATCGACGTGCCCGCCGACATGCCAATAGCCGAGATTGAAAAGCTGGCCCTTGCCCATGAGGCTGTGATCCGTATCCTTGACGGCGGGACACCCAAGAAGGTGATCGTTGTGCCAGGACGGATCGTCAATGTCGTTATATAGCCGCCGTACCCTGCTGGCCTTGCCGTTGGCCTTGGCCGCCTGCGGCTTTTCTCCGGTCTACGGGCCAGAGGGCGCGGGCACCAGGTTGCGGGGTCAGGTTCTGGTGCAAGAACCCTCGACGCAGGCAGGCTATCTGCTCACACGGCATCTGGAATCGCGGCTGGGGCGCAGTGGCACCGCCGCGCGCTTTGCGCTGGATCTGGACATCGCCACCGAAGAAGGCGGGCTGGCAATCAATGCCGCAGGGGATACCACGCGCTTTAACCTCGCAGGCCGCGTGGCCTACGCGCTGCGCGATACGACTTCCGGCATCGTTGTCACCTCCGGCACGGTCGAGAATTTCACTGCCTATTCCGCCATCGGCAGCACCGTGGCCACGCTGGCAGCCGAGAGTGACGCGGTCGAGCGCCTGATGGGCATTCTGGGCGACCAGATCACCGCGCGCCTCTATGCGCTGGACCTGCCTGCATGAAACTGGGCCGTCATGACGGGGGCAAGTTTGCAACGAACCCTCCCAAAGACAAGCTCGGCCTATTGATTTACGGCAGTGATGCCATGCGCGTGGCGATCAAGCGGCAGGAATACCTCAAGGCGCTGCTGGGCCCCGCCGCCGAAGAAGAGATGCGCCTGACACGGATCCCCGCTGGTGATCTGCGCCGCGAACCTGCCCTGCTGATGGATGCGATCAAGGCTGTTGGTTTCTTCCCTGGCCCGCGCGCCGCCTTTGTGGAGGGCGCCACAGAACTGGTGGCCCAAATCATCATCGACACCATGGCCGACTGGCGTGCAGGCGATGCGCAGCTGATCGTGACGGCAGGCGACCTGAAAAAGACCTCTAAACTGCTGAAAACATTCGAGAGCCACCGTGATGCTTACGCTTGGGGCATCTTCGACGATCCGCCGGACCGTGCCGAAATCGAGCGGCTGGTGAAAGACGCGAACCTGCGCGCAGAAGGTCCCGTGACGGGCGCGCTGGAAGAATTGGCCCGCAGCCTTGCCCCCGGTGACTTCCGCCAGACGCTGGAAAAGCTGTCGCTCTATAAACTGAGCGAACCTGACGCACCCCTCACGCTGGACGATGTCGCCGCCTGTGCGCCGGCCTCCATCGAGGCGGAAGTGGATGACATCCTCAACATAGTGGCGGAAAAGAAGGCCACCCAGATCGGTCCGCTGATGCGGCGGCTGCAAAGTCAGGGCGTCAACGCCGTGACCCTCAGCATCATGGCGATGCGCCATTTTCGCACGCTGCACCGCACGGCCTGCAATCCCGGCGCACCCGTCTGGGGGGTGCGTGACCGCGACCGCGTGATGCGCCAGTCGCGCGATTGGGGCACGGCCAAGCTGGAGACGGCCTTGACCATCCTGACGGATACCGACTTGCAGCTCCGCTCCGCTGGGCAAACCGCACCCGCTATGGCGATAATCGAGCGGACATTTATCCGGCTGGCGATGTTTGGCGCCAGCTAACACTTTGGAGTAATTGCGATGTATACAGTTATCGGTGGCGTAAAAACCCGCGCCTTCCGCGTGATGTGGATGCTGGAGGAACTCGGCCAGCCTTACGATCTGGTTGCCGCCGCCCCCCGCTCGGAGGAAGCGCGGAAATACAACCCCAGCGGCAAGGTCCCTGCCCTGCTGGACGGCGATGAAATGTTGACCGATTCGGTTGCCTTGATGCAGTATCTTGCGGACAAGCATGGCGCGCTGACCGCCCCCGCAGGCACCCCCGCCCGCGCGCGGCAGGATGCCATGCTGTTCTGGCTGATCGACGAATTCGACGCGGTCCTCTGGGCCGCCGCCAAGCACAGCTTTGTCTTCCCCGAAGACCAGCGCGTGCCAGAAATCAAAAACAGCCTGAAAGCGGAATTTGCCCGCTCTGCCACTCAGTTGGCCAATCGTCTGGACGGCCCGTTCCTGATGGGGGACGCGATCACCGTGCCGGACCTGCTGGCCGTGCATTGCATCAACTGGTCCGTGGGCGCGGGGTTTGATCCGGTGGACGACCGTCTGGCCGAATGGGTCTCTGGCATGCGCAAGCGCGACGGGTTCAAAGCCGTGCGCGCCCGCGATACGGCCTAAGCCCGCAGGCGGGCCGCCGCATGATGGCCCGCCCACGCCCCTGTCGCAAGACATGCGGTGATCAGATAGCCGCCTGTGGGCGCTTCCCAATCCAGCATTTCGCCCGTTGCATAGACCGTCGGCAGCGCCTTGATCATCAAGGCCTCATCCAGCCCCGCCTGCGCAATACCGCCCGCGGTCGAGATTGCCTCGTCCATTGGGCGCAGGCCATTGTTTTTGATGCGCACTGATTTTATTAACGCAGCCAAGGCTTTCGGTTCTGACGGAAGCGGCATCGCCATCTCCTGCAACAGCGCAATCTTGGCGGCATCCAGATGCAGCGCCTTGCGGATATGGCTGGTCAGGGTCGCCTTGCCGCGCGGTTTGGAGAGTTTAGCCGCAACCGCCGCCATCTCCAGATCAGGCGCCAGATCAATCGCCAGTCGGTGCCCTTCGCGCACACCGCGCGATACGGAATAGACACCGCCGCCCTCCAGCCCCGCGCGCGACAGAACCGCCTCGCCGCGCGAGGTATAGGGGCCGGACTTCAGCGCAATGCCTTTCAGCGCCGTCCCAAGATGCTTGCCCATATAGTCGGACCACTCCACCGCGACACCGGCATTAGCCGCCGCAAACGGCGTGAGCGGCACGCCAAGCGGCGCCAGAATATCGGCCCATTGCCCGTCAGAGCCAAGCCGCCGCCAGCTGGCCCCGCCCAGTGCCAGAATGGTGGCATCCGGTTGCAGGGTTTGCGTGCCATCCGGCGTGTCAAAGGAAACCGCACCTTCCGAAATCCCCGTCCAGCGCCAACGTGTGTTGAACGTCACGCCCAGCGCCGCCAGACGCGCCAGCAATGCGCGCAGCAACGGCGAGGCCTTCATCGCCACGGGAAACACCCGCCCGGTTGAGCCAGTAAACAGCTCCTGCTCCAGATCGCGCGCCCAGTCCTGCACGGCGTCAGGCCCGAAGCCCGCCAGCATCGGGGCAAGCCACGGCGCAGCATCGGTATAACCGGCCTGAAAGGCGCCGGCCTCTTCGACCTTGGTGATGTTCAGACCGGATTTGCCCGCCATCAGGAACTTGCGCCCCACCGAGGGCTTCGCCTCACACACCGTCACAGCGATGCCCGCTTGCGCCAGTACCTGTGCCGCCATCAGCCCCGCAGGGCCGCTGCCGATTACAACTGCATGCTTCATTCCGGTATTCCCTTGCCCTTAATCTCGATCACGCGGTGCGGATACGGGATTTCAATGCCGTTGTCTTTCAGTGCGTTCCAGATCAGGAACAGCACATCGGAGGTGTATTTATTGGGCCCGTCATCAATGCCGTTCACCCAGAACTCAACTGCAAAATCAATGCCGCTATCGCCAAATCCGCGCAGCTCGCAGTCAGGTGGATAGGGTAGGTTCAGGATTTCAGGATGGGTGGAGACCGCAGCTTCAATGATCGCGGGAACCAGATTGATGTCGGTGTCATAGCTCACGGAAAACGGCGCTTCATAGCGATTGGCAGAGCCTTGATCCGAATAGTTGATCACCCGTGTGGTGATGAAGTCCTCGTTGGGCACCACAATCCAACGGCCATCAAATGTCTCAAGTATTGCGGCACGGGCGGTCATTTTGACAATCTTGCCCGTCTCGCCGCCGTCCAGCTCGACGTAGTCGCCCACCGTCGCCTGCCCTTCGACCAGCAGGATCACACCCGAGATAAAGTTAGACGCGATCTTTTGCAGGCCAAACCCCAGACCCACACCAATCGCACCGCCCAAGACCGCCAGCGCGCCCAAATTGATGCCCATGACATTCATCAGCACCAGAAACGCGAGGCCAAAGATCATGAATTCGACCGTCTTGATCAGCAGCTGCCGGATCGACGGGCGCATTTCCTGCTTTTCAATCAGCGCAGAGGTCTGGCTGTTGGACCATGTGCCCAGCCAGAACAGCAGCGACCCCGCGATCAATCCACGCACAATCGAGATCAGCGAGAAGCGGATATTGCCCACGCCCACAACCGTTTCGGTCAGTTGCAGCGTCACAATATCCAGCAGGCCGAACATATAGAGCGCGGCAATGGGCAGCAGCATGAACCGGCCCAACAGCTTGAGAAACGGATCTTGCAAGATGTCACGCACGAACGCCCGCACCGCCAGAAACAGGAACACGCGTTTGCCAAAGGCAATCACCGCGCCACTGTCAAAGATCGAGCGGACTACCGCCTCGCCTATCCCCGTCAGCGCATAGGCCAACAGCGGTAGGATCAGCGGCAGGAATTGCAGCACAAACAGGCGCGGGGCCGTGAACATATTTTGCGTATCGCGCGGATCAATCAGACCCTTCAGCGCAGGCCGCAGGCGCCGCGAGATCAGCACCGCCAGCAGGTAGGCGCCCACCAGAATGGCAAATTGCGACCACGCCGCAGGGCTCAGCAACCAGCCCATCGCCAGATCATAGCCCTGCACGCCATAGCCCGCGATCTGCTGGACAACGGGTGGATACTCGGTGAGGTCGAAATTCATGTCAGCATCCTTGTCTGGCCGGACGGCTCTGCGTGTCTCTCTTGGCGCAGTGGTGACGCAGGATCAAGTGAAGACCGCGCAAGGCCTATCCTTGCGGCGCGCGAACATGCTAGAATTTCACACGCCCGCAAGGGCAGTCATACAGACAGGAATAGTCCCATGCGTATCGCTTTTATCCTCACGTCCCTTTTACTGCTGGCCGCATGTGACGTGCCATTTGTCCCGCTGATCTAAGGTCGGCCACACATCGCCTTGATCTGCTGCGCCACCTCGACAGGTGCTGCAACCGTATCAGTGCACAGCGCAAGTGCAGTCGCCATCAGATCCTCCGCAGCCACCACGCGGTCGATCAGGCCAAAGGCCAGCGCCTCGTCGGCGGTGATCTTTTGCCCGGCCATCAGGATCAGCTTGGTCCGCGCAGGGCCGATCAGCGCCACCATGCGCGCGGGGTCGCTGGGTTGCGGCAAATAACCCAGCTTCATCACCGGATAGAAAAACCTGGCCTCCGGCACCGCGATGCGGATGTCACAAGCCAGCGCCATGCCGTTGGCACCGCCCGCCAGCGTGCCGTTCAGCGCGGCAATGGTCAGCGCGGGCAAGGCGGCAATTGCGCCCGACAGCCTTTCCCACAGGTCCGACACGGCAAGGCCCGCGCGCGCGGCATCCAGATCGGCACCGGCGCTAAAGACCTTGCCGCGCCCTGTCAGAATCACGGCACGCGCGGCGCCCGCACGCTCCATAATCTCGCACAACTCGCGCAGCATCGCCTCGGTCAGGGAGTTCGCTTTGTCCGGACGGTTGATCGTAACCGTCCAGATGCCGCCACTCTGCGCGACCTCGATCATATCAGGCCAACTGCGCGGCGGATGGCGTCCTCGCGCAGGGATATTTCGGCGCCGCAGTATGTGTCCGCTTCCGCACTGCACATCCACAGCAGGCATTTTGCAGGCCAGTCAGCAGGAATATGCACATCCCAGTCCAGCTGGCTGACGGGGTTGATGCCAGATGCCTTGATCTTGCGCTGCATTTCCGTGGCCACCGTGCCCGGCGACAGGCCAATGGCGCGGATGCCATTGGCAGCTTCCTCCAGATGCAGCGAGCGGTTGATCATGTTGACCGCAGCTTTGGACGCGCAATACGCGCTCCATGCCTCGATGGCATTATGGGCCGCACCGGAACTGATGGTCAGGACCGATCCGCCGCCGCCCTCTCTCAGCGCGGGCAGGGCCGCATGAATACCGTTGAACACGCCCTTAACGTTAACGTCGATCAGATGGCCCCACTCATCCGGGTCCGCATCGCCCATATGGCTGATCGGATCAACGAGACCTGCGTTGTTGATCAGCACGTCCAGCCCGCCGAACTCCTGCACAGCAATGGCAACCGCAGACGAGATATCGCTGTACCGGGCCACGTTACACGGGATGGCGATGGCGCGTTCACCAATCTCGCCCGCAAGCGCTGCGATGTCGTCTTGCGAACGCGCCAGCAGCACCACATTGGCGCCCGCATTGGCGAAAACCCGCGCAGCTTCAGCCCCGATGCCGCGGCTGGCACCTGTGATCATTACTGTTTTAGACGTCATATCCATTTGGTTTCTCCGTGTATTTGAAGGCTATCGCCTATTCTGTCCGTTGAAACGTAGCGCGCTTACGCAGCGGGGACCAGACCTTGCCACGCGCAGCACCACAATCCCGCACCACCGGCCCTTGACCCGCCAACTGCTTTGCCAGATTCTTATCCCAACCGTTTGACCGTCGAGGATATCCAGACATGATCATTTCCAGCACTCTTTTCACCTCAACGGCGCTAAGTCTGTCCCTGCTGGCCACGACCGCCACTGCCGATCTTACCCCCGCACAAGTCTGGGGCGATTGGACGTCCTATCTGGAAGGCATGGGCTATACCGTGACCGCCACACAAGCCCCCGCAGGCAACACGCTGGCCGTTAACGACATCGTCGTGCAAATCATCAACAGCCCCGACATGGAGCAGATAACGATCCGTATGGGCGCGTTGCAGTTTGTCGGGAACAGTGATGGCACAGTTGATGTTGTCATGCCTGACGTGATGCCGATGGCAATAGAGGTTATCCCCACAGGCCCCGACGATCCCGTTAAGGTCGACGTGACTTATACGCAAAGCGGGCAAAAGATGACCGTGAGCGGTGATCCTGATGCGATGGCTTATGATTACGCCGCAGACAGCTTCGCGCTCGCAATGATTTCGTTGCTGGTGGACGGCACGGTGATGGATAGCCGTTCCACGCGCTTTTCGCTTGGCGGGACAGCCATACAATCAAAGACAACAGTGACCGTTGGGAAGACCCGCAGCTATGCGCAGACCCTGCAGATCGGCGCGCTCGGTTATGATCTGTACTTCAAAGACCCCGAAGATGTCGAAGCGATCAGCATCGCCAGCACGATCCAGAGTCTCGGCTTTACCGGCACCAGCGCGGTGCCCACCGATCCGGCTGTGCAGAGGCAGGGCATTATCCCCATGATCGCCGCTGGATTGACTGTGGACGGCACCTTCACCCTGCAAGGTACAGAGACGAAAACTGCAATTGTCTCTGCCGAGGGCGAGACAAAGATCAAAACCGGATCGGCCAATGCGACACTCGGTGTGACCATGGGGGCTGACGGTGTCCGCTATGATGCTGCCGCCGAAAAGGTGCAGATCGGCGGGCAGTTGGCAGGGCTGCCTTTCCCGCTGTTTGCAGAAATGGAAAATGCCGGTTTCGCGCTGCTGCGTCCCGTGTTGAAATCCAGTGAGCCGCAGAGCTTTGCATCTTCTTTCCAAATCAACGGTCTGGTGCTCTCCGAGATTTTCTGGGCGCTGCTTGATCCTGGCGTCCAGCTCCCGCGGGATCCGATCAACGCGACAGGTAAATTCAGCGGCTTGGCAACCCCCCGGCCTGACACCCCGGAACTTGACGTCTTGCCGCAATGGTCGAAGGAATCGCTCTCGCTTTCGCAGATCAGCGCGTTGAAAATCGAGACTTTCAAGGTAGATGCCGTAGGGGCGCAATTGGACGTTATCAGTGATCTGACTTTTGATCACACGGCTATGATCAATCTGCCGGGGCTGGCGTTGCTGCCGGATTTGCCTTCTCCTACAGGCACGATCGCCATTGATGTAGCAGGTGCCAATACGCTGCTGGAACGGCTGGTCGCAACGGGACGTCTGCGTCCGGACCAGAGTGTACTGGCCCGGCTGGCGCTCGGCTTTTTGGCTGTGCCCGGCAGCGCGCCCGACACACTCACCTCAAAGATCGAGTTTAGCGAGGATGGCCAGATTCTCGCCAATGGCCAGCGGATCAGATAACCTGCTCTCCCTTTCATGGCTATAAAGGCGGCTCGTCACGGGTCGCCTTTTCTTTTTACCCCGCGCTCTTGCGGGGACAGCCCCCCGCCGCTACCTCTATCCCCTGATCAGGAGAATATGATGACCCAGGCCCTTGATGCGCTGACCGCGCAAATGCTGAATGCCGCAAAATCCGCCGGTGCGGACAGCGCCGATGCGATGGCCGTACGCGGCACTTCCCTATCGGTCGATGTGCGCGGCGGCGTGCTGGAAGAGGCGCAGCGCGAAGAGGGCACAGACATCGGCTTGCGTGTGTTTGTGGGCCAGCGCAGTGCAATTGTATCCTCGTCTGATACCACTTCCCGCACCTTGGCCGAAATGGCGCAGCGCGCGGTTGCCATGGCGCGGGAAGCGCCCGAAAATCTCTATGCGGGTCTGGCCGATCCTGCACAGCTGGCGCACGATTGGGATGTTGCCACGCTAGAGTTGCACGACCCTACGGATGAACCCGCCCCCGCCGCATTGCAAGAAGACGCCGCACAGGCGGAGGCCGCAGCACTTGCTGTGCAAGGCATCTCTCAGGTGCAATCCGCCAGTGCAGGCTATGGCGCGCGCGACGTCTATCTGGCGGGGTCCAACGGGTTTGCAGGGGGATACCGGCGCACTGACCGCGGCCTCAGCTGTGTAGCGATTGCAGGCACCGGCACGGGAATGGAACGGGATTATGACGGCGACAGCCGCATTTTTCAGCGTGATCTGCGCAGCGCGTCAGAGATTGGCCGCACCGCAGCCGAGCGCGCGCTGCTGCGTCTGGATGCACGCAAGCCGCCCACTGGCGCCTATCCTGTGCTGTTTGACGAGCGTATCGCCAGTTCTTTGATTGGCCACCTGCTGGGGGCGATCAATGGCAGCGCCATCGCGCGCGGTGCGTCGTTCCTGCGCCATGCGATGGGCACACAGGTCTTGCCCAAAGGCTTGTCGCTGCTGGAGGACCCCCACCGCCCGCGCATCGGCGGCAGCCGCCCGTTTGACGGTGAATTCCTGCCCACCGCGAAGCGTACCGTGGTCGAGGATGGTGTCCTGCAAGGCTGGACGCTGGATCTGGCCACCGGTCGCCAGCTCGGCATGCCTTCCACCGCCAATGCGGCGCGCGGGACCAGTTCGAACCCTTCGCCCAGTCCCTGGAACATGGCACTGACCCCCGGCACCGCCAGCCGCGCCGATCTGATCCGCGATATGGGCACCGGTCTGCTGGTAACGTCCATGATAGGCTCTACGATCAACCCTAATACTGGGGATTATTCGCGTGGGGCGGCGGGCATGTGGATCGAGAACGGCGAGATCACCTATGCCGTGAACGAATGTACCATTGCGGGCAATCTGCGCGATATGCTGCTGGCAATCATCCCTGCCAATGATGCCCGCGCGCATCTTAGCCGTGTTGTGCCGTCGCTGCTGGTGTCGGGAATGACCATTGCCGGCAGCTGATCTTCCCTTGCTGATCGAGGCCGCGCGCAGGGCTGGCCGCATCGCCACAAGCTTTGCCGGAAAAACCGCCAAGCGCTGGGACAAGCCGGATGGTGCAGGCCCTGTGACAGAGGCCGATCTGGCGGTAAACGACATGCTGCACAGCGTCTTGCGACAGGCCCGCCCCGATTATGGCTGGCTGTCGGAAGAGAGCGAGGACGGCTCGGTCCGCCTCGGCCAAGACCGCGTGTTTATCGTCGATCCCATCGATGGCACGCGCAGTTTCACCGAAGGCGCTGATACTTGGGCCCATGCCATCGCCGTGGCCGAGTACGGGCAGATTACCTCTGCCGTGATCTATCTGCCGATGCGTGATCTGCTCTATACGGCGGCGCGCGGGCGGGGTGCATTCTTGAACGGTATCCCGATCCGCGCCTCCGGCGTGGCAGGATTTGCGCAGGCCAGCGTGTTGGCCGCTAAGCCCGCGATGGCCGCAGCCGTCTGGCGCAGCGGGACCTGCCCGAATTTCATTCCGGCCTATCGCCCCTCGCTGGCGTACCGCCTCGGGCTGGTGGCGCAGTCCGAATTTGACGCCATGCTGACCCTGCGGCCAAGTTGGGAATGGGACATCGCAGCCGGTGCGCTGATTGTGGCAGAAGCGGGCGGCACCATCACCAACCAGCGTGGGGCACCCTTGCGCTTTAACGCCGCCGATCCGCGCCTTGACGGTGTCGTCGCGGGCGGCGCCTTGATCCATACCGCACTACTGGACGCGCTGGCCGTGCCGCCATCTGCTTGACGGCATGGGCCTGCGCCGTGCACACAGAGCGCGAACACTCTCAAAGGATCCTGTCTCATGACCCAACGCCTGCACCTTGTTTTCGGCGGAGAGCTGGTCACCCCCAGCGAAAATACCTTCAAGGACGTGAACGATCTGCATATCGTTGGCATCTTCCCGAACTATGCCGCCGCCTATGATGCGTGGAAGAACGAGGCACAGCGCACAGTGGACAATGCCCATATGCGCTATTTCATCGCCCATCTGCACCGCTTGCGCGACGAGGAGGCCGCCGCCTCCTCTACCGAAGAACTGGGCTAGAACCCGTCGTGGCGGGATTTGGCCTTTCGGCCTATCGCGCACTCGCGCGGCGAGGCGAGGCGCGGATGCCGTCGTTTGAGGCGCCCCGACCGGAGGGAGAGCTGCTCTGGATTCATTGCGCCGAGGCGGGGGCTTATATTGCCGTGCAGGATCTGGCCCTGCGCCAGATTGCCAGCCGCAACGGCCTGACTGTCCTGATTTCGATGGCGACACTCCCGCGCGAGAGTGGTCCCGAAGGCAGCCCACATCCTGACGGCATCTATCTCACAGAGATATGTGAGGATCATCCCGCCAGCGTGACCGCGTTTCTGGACCACTGGCAGCCGGATTGCTGCGTCTGGACGTGGGGTGATTTGCGGCCCAATCTCATTCTGGCAGCCTCTGCACGGCACTGCCCGCTGTTCCTGATTAATGCCGACAATGCAGGGTTCGACGGCCGCCGCGACCGCTGGTTGCCGGATGTGGCACGCACACTTCTGCCCCTGTTCGGCGCCGTGATGGCCCGCACGCCTGCTGCCGCGCGGCGGCTGATGCAACTGGGTCTGGGCAAGGACGATGTAGAAATTACGACGGCCCTGCAAGCAGGCGGGCAGGCCCTACCATGTAATGAGATTGATCTGGCCGATCTGGGGGCGGCCTGCGTGGGCCGCGCCGTGTGGTTTGCCAATGGCGTGCACATGGAAGAGTTGCAAACCGTACTGGCCGCCCATCGTCAGGCGCTGCGCCTGTCACACCGTTTGCTGCTGGTGCTGCACCCTGCCGACAACCTGACCCCGCAAGACGCGTTCGAGCAGAGCCGGCTACAGGAGTTTCGCGTGCTGGGCTGGGATGATGGCAACTATCCTGACGAGACGACGCAGGTGCTGATCACCGAAGACCCGCGCGACATCGGGCTGTTCTACCGTATGGCGCCTGTATCATTTCTGGGGGGATCGCTGGTTGCAGGGCACAATTGCGTTGATCCGCTGGAGGCTGCCGCACTCGGCTCGGCCATTTTGTACGGACCGCGCGTGGGCAAACATTTGCAAAGCTATTCGCGGCTGGCGGCGGCGGGGGCCGCGCGGATAATCAATGACAGTGCGGCACTGGGCATGGCCGTGTCGCGTCTGGTGGCGCCTGATCAGGCGGCGATTATGGCGCATGCCGGTTGGGACGTGATCAGCGAAGGCGCGGCGTTGACCGACCGGATTTCCGATCTGGTACAGGACACGCTGGACCTGCGACTGGGGGAAAGCTGATGCGCGCGCCTGACTTCTGGCACCGCGCGCGCCCGGGCATTCGCGCGCGCCTGTTGCAACCGTTGGGCGCGCTCTATGCGCAGGCAACTGCACGCAGGCTGGCACAAGGCGTCGCCAAGCGGATGGATGTGCCGGTGATTTGTGTGGGCAACATCAACGCAGGCGGCACCGGCAAAACCCCCACAGTGATCGCGGTGGTCGAGCGGTTGCGCGATCTGTACCTTGAGCCGCACATCGTCTCGCGCGGCTATGGTGGCACACTGGAGGGGCCGGTGCGCGTGGACCCTGCCCGCCATACGGCGGCGCAGGTCGGGGACGAGCCGCTGCTGCTGGCCGCCTTTGCCGAGGTTTGGGTGGCCCGTGACCGTGCGGCAGGCGCACAGGCGGCACAAGATGCAGGCGCAAAGGTGATCGTGCTGGATGACGGATTCCAGAACCCCGCGCTGATCTATGATCTAAGCATCGTTGTCGTGGATGCAGAGAAGGGGTTTGGCAATGGTCTTTGCCTGCCTGCGGGACCTCTGCGAGAGCCTGTTGCGGTGGGACTGGCGCGCGCAGATCTGGTGCTGTCAATCGGGGACAAGGCCGCGCAAAACAGGTTTGATACCAGTGTGATACCTGCCGGATTGCCCCATGTGCGCGCTGAACTTGCCCCGCTACAAACAGGAATGGACTGGACCGATACGCCGCTGCTGGCCTTTGCGGGCATCGGCCATCCCGAGAAATTCTTTGCCACTCTACGCGGTCTTGGGGCAACCTTGATCCATGCAGAACCTTTGAATGACCACCAGCCGCTGACACCTGCGCTGCTGGGTAGGTTAGAGGCTGACGCACGGGCACAAGGTGCACAACTGGTCACTACGGAAAAGGACGCAGTGCGCCTGCCGCCCGCTTTTCGCGCCAAGGTGATCACCCTGCCGGTGCGGCTAAAATTGTTAGCTGACAATGCCCTGTGGGACGCCCTCAAACAAATCGCGAACAGCGCGGCCTGATCCGGAATTTTCGAAAATTCCGACCCGATTTTTCGAAAAAATCGCCGCCCGCCTCAGTCGTCCTCGCCCAGTTTTGGCGCGGGACGGTGCAGCGACAACTCAGCTCCCGAAAACTTGAAAGGAGAATTGATGCCCGGAACACCGTCCAGCTCGATCTGCATGCCGCGCGCGATCACCTGTGGGTCGTTGAAGGTATCCTCCAGCGAGTTGATGGGGCCGGCAGGAACGGTATTCGCCTCACAAGCAGCCAACAGATCAGCACGGGTGCGAAGCCGTGTTGCCCCCGCGAGCCGCGCGTTCATCGCGGGGCGGTTGGCCACACGGTCCGCGTTTTTAATGTAATCGGGATCGGTTCCCATATCGTCCAGACCCAGCAGATGACACAGGCGCCGGAACTGTCCGTCATTGCCCGTGGCGATGATAATATGGCCATCGGATGTCTCGAACACCTCGTAGGGCGTCAAGTTCGGGTGGGCATTGCCCATGCGCGTGGGCGCCTTGCCACTGGTCAGGTAATTCATGCCCTGATTGCCTGTGATTGCCACGGCACAATCCAGCAGCGCCATGTCGATATGCTGGCCCACGCCGGTGCTGCCGCGCTGGTGCACAGCGGCAAGGATGGCCGTGCTGGCATAGATGCCTGTAAAGATATCGGTGATTGCCATGCCGTGCTTTTGTGGCTGGCCGTCCGCCTCTCCAGTGATCGACATCAGGCCGGACATCCCCTGAATGATGAAATCATAACCGGCGCGGTGGGCATAGGGGCCGGTTTGGCCGAAGCCAGTGATCGAGCAATAGATCAGCTGGGGAAAACGCGCATGCAGGGTTGTGTAATCCATGCCGTATTTGGCCAGACCGCCGGTCTTGAAATTCTCGATCAGGATATCGGCGTCTTCCAGCAGGGCCAACAACTTGGCCTGCCCCTCGTCGCTGCGCAAATCCACCACAACCGAGGCTTTGCCGCGATTGGTGGAATGGAAATACGCGGCCGAGCGGTCCTCGCCGCGCTCCACAAAGGGGGGCCCCCACTGGCGCGTGTCATCGCCATCCGGGCTTTCCACCTTGATCACTTCCGCGCCCAGATCGGACAGGGTCTGACCCGCCCAGGGACCGGCCAGCACACGCGCCAGCTCGATCACCTTGAGGCCTGCAAGCGGCGACGCCATCAGCCGGCCAATGCGTCGTCGATGATTTTCTTCATGTCGGCATAGGCCATATTGGAATGCTTTTTACCGTTGATCACGAAAGTAGGCGTGCTGTCGATCCCGTCGGCTTCGGCATTCTTCTGATACCATGCGACCATCGCCTGTGCCTTGTCACCGTCTTGCAGGCAGGCTTCGATCTTGTCGTTTTCCATGCCTGCCAAACGCCCGATCTTGCGCAGCTCTTCGACGATTGCCGCAGGCTCGCCCGCGCGGGTCCATTCGGACTGGCCTGCATAAATCAGGTCGGCCATGCCAAAGAACTTCTCTGGCCCGCCGCAGCGCGCAATCAGCGATGCCCAAAGGCCGAAGCGGTCAAAAAACACCTCGCGGTAGACAAATTTGATTTTGCCCGTGTCGATATATTCGGCCTTGAGCTGTTTGTAGGGGCCGGTGTGGAATGTCGCGCAGTGCCCGCAGGTGAAAGATGCGTATTCAATGATCTCGACCGTCGCATCGGGATTGCCTGCAACCATATCCTCAATGCCGGAGGTATCCACATCACCGCTGGTGGTCTGTGCATTGGCCGCCCCCACAAGCGGATCGTTCGGGAAGGCGACCGTGTTGGGGCTGCGGGTGCCGGTGATATACCAGCCGCCAAGACCAAGAGCGGCGACACCGCCAAGCAGGATGTTTCTACGGTTCATATGGTTCGTCCTTCGATTGGTATTTCAGGTGCCGACATGCAGGAGCACGCTCAGCGGTTTTGTTTGTTCAATATGTTTTCGCCCAGACGGGCAAGGGCATCACGCAGACTTGTATCGCCGATGTGCGCCGCGGATTCAGTCGCCTTGGCGCGCAGGGCAGGATCGGGCGGGGTCACAACCTTCTTCGGTGCATGCTCGAACGCGACGCGGCCCTCGGCAAAACCTGTGGCCGCTGTCTGGGTGATCCGCACCCGTGCGATGGCATTATAACCGTAGACAGCATTGACCCGCGCGCGCAGCTGTTCCTTTTGCATCTCCAGCACCGGCGCATTGGCACCGTTTGTCAGCAGGGTCAGCGTGGCGCCCATGCCGCCGCGCCCGTAAGACACCTCGACGGGTCGCGAGATCGCCGCCGCTTCCTCGCCCGCGACTTCGGCCCAGTTGGTCAGCAGACGCGACTGCGCAAACCCGCGGCTCTCCGAGGCTTGGCGGATTTTGCCCGTCAGCAAACTGGCCGTGCGGGCGAATCCCTTTGTGGTCGTGCGGCGGGGCGGCATCGTGCGATCTGCTTTCTTGTCAGCGCGCAGTGGTCCATTAAGGGGCACCGCGCTAGGTTCATTTCGAAGCATTATAGCGCAACGAACCCGCGCTGCCACTACGACAATTAGGGATTGGTTCATAAACTGTGCGTGACAATGATAACATGGCTGTAACCTTGCTGGACTGGTATGATGATAATGCCCGCGCGATGCCGTGGCGCGTCAGCCCCCAAGACCGCAAGAGCGGCGTACAGCCCGATCCCTATGCCATCTGGATGAGCGAAATCATGTTGCAACAGACCACTGTTGCCACGGTAAAGGACTACTTCAGACGGTTTATCGCGCGCTGGCCCACGGTGCGTGATCTGGCAGCGGCGCGGGATGCGGATGTGATGGCGGAATGGGCGGGCCTTGGATATTACGCCCGTGCGCGCAACCTGCTGAAATGTGCGCGCGCTGTTGTGGCGGATCATGACGGGGTTTTTCCCGCCGATCATGCGGCCTTGCTGAAGTTGCCGGGCATCGGGCCGTATACGGCGGCGGCTGTCTCCTCGATTGCGTTTGATTTGCCCCATGCCGTGCTGGACGGGAATGTGGAGCGGGTGATGGCGCGGATTTACGACAATCACACGCCGCTGCCCGCCGCCAAACCGCAAATGATGGCGCAAGCCCAAGAGTTGACGCCCGCACTACGTCCCGGCGATTATGCGCAGGCTGTGATGGATCTGGGTGCCACCATCTGCACACCCAAATCGCCCGCTTGCGGCATTTGCCCGTGGCGGGATCCCTGTGCGGCGCGCGCCGCTGGTACGATGGCGGATTTACCTAAAAAGCTGCCGAAGAAGACCAAACCCATCCGCCATGGCACCGTCTATCTGGGCCGCCGCACAGATGGCGCATGGCTGCTGGAAACGCGGCCAGAAAAGGGATTGCTGGGCGGAATGCTCGGCTGGCCCGGATCGGACTGGGTGGATGTCACGCTGCCCCATCCGGACAGTACGCCGCCAGCATTTGGCGACTGGGAAGAGCACGAGGGCGAGGTGCGCCATACCTTCACACATTTTCATCTGATCCTGCGGGTTATGACGGCAGACGTGCTGCCAGACGCCGTGCCTCTGCGCGGGGCGTTCATGCCAAAGACAGAATTTGCACCCTCGGACCTGCCCACCGTCATGCGCAAGGCTTTTGATCTGCTGTCCCTCGACACGCCGCCACAGATGACAAAACGTGGCGGACTGTTATAAGACATGCAACGCAGCAGACAGGGTCAGACCGTGACAGATAGTACCACCTCCATCCCGCCTTCCGAACTGGCAAAACTCGGCCGTGCGCTGCCGTTCTGGTTGTCCCTGCTGCTGGTGCCGCTGGCATGGGTGGGCGCGCTTTATGGTGGTTGGACGCTGGTGCTTGTGCCCGCGGCGACGTGGTATCTGTTCACTGCGCTGGATGCGGCACTGGGGCTGAACACCGAAAACGCCGACCTGTCTGCGACTGACGCTGATCTGCGCTGGTACAAAATGATCACCGTGATCTGGGGCCCGGTCCAGTTTGCGCTGCTGGTCAGTCTGCTGTGGTACGTCCCGCAGGCCGAACACCTCAACACCGCCGAGCGGATCGGCGTATTCTTTGGCGTAGGCGTGATCACCGGGACGGTCGGCATCAATTATGCGCACGAGTTGATGCACCAAAAACCCAAGATCGAGCGGTGGATGGCAGACCTGCTGCTGGCGATGGTTCTGTATTCGCATTTCCGGTCCGAGCATATGCTGGTGCATCACCGCTATGTCGGCACCCCACGCGATCCGGTTTCAGCGCGCTATAACGAAGGTTTTCACCGCTTTTATCCGCGCGTGTTGCGGCAATGCTGGGCCAGTGCCTTTGGTGCGGAACAGGCGATGCTGGCGCGCAAAGGTCTGCGCTGGAGCCACCGCAGCAATCCGTTCTGGCGCTATTGGACGCTTCAGGCGGGATTCTTTGTGCTGGCCTTTGTCCTGGGCGGCTGGGCAGGTGTGGGGCTGTTTATGGTGCAGGCGGGCGTTGCGATCTGGCAGCTGGAGCTGGTAAATTATATCGAGCATTACGGCCTGACCCGTAAGTATATGGGGGACGGAAAGTACGAGCATGTCCAGCCGCGCCACAGCTGGAACGCGGCGCACAAGGCCTCCAACTGGCTGCTGATCAATTTGCAGCGCCATTCGGATCACCATTATAAACCCGACCGCCGCTTTGCCGTGCTGCAAAACTACGGGCCGGACGAGGCACCGCAACTGCCTTACGGCTATCCGCTGATGACGATGCTGGCGATGATGCCGCCCCTGTGGCGCCGCGTGATGAACCCGCGTGTGCGGCAGTGGCGGCAGAAGTATTATCCCGAAATCACAGAGTGGCAGGCCTATAACCGTGCGGAAAATCCGGCACCCCGCTAAGCGCACGTTAAGGCTTGCCTGCCATACCGGAGAGGTAGCGCATCTGACGGGGGATTCTTATGCAACAGAACGGCACCGGACGGCACATATTACAACCAACTTGCCTGATTGTCGAAGACAGCCAGTTTGACCAGCAGATGATGAGCCGCGTTATCGGCCGCGCACAAGACAAGATGCGGATAAAGGTTGCGTCGACATTACAATCTGCACGCATGGCGCTGCTGGCGGGCGATGTCACACTGATCCTGCTGGACAATAATCTGCCTGACGGCATTGGTGCGAACTTTGCGCTGGAATTGGCGGCAGACCCCGGCTACGCTACTATTCCCGTCATTCTGGTCAGTGACTGGCCCACGCCGTTTATGTGGGAAAAGGCGACCTCGGCCGGTGTGCTCTATGTGGTGAACAAGGCTGAATTTGGCGTGCGCTATGTGGAAGATGCGCTGGCGCGGGGTATTCGAAAAAGAGTGCGGGTCAGCCAGAGGCTTGTATAAAAAGGTCGGCATAAAAAAGCCCCGCCAATACAGGCGGGGCCAAGGTGAGTGTCATCGATGCGGTCCCTCAGTAGGAGGGCGCAGTGACACTGGCGGTGTTCGAATGTTCGGGGGGTAGATCAGGCTTGCATTTCTGCCCTGATCTGCTGGCGCAATACGTCAATTGAGACGGTTTTTCCTTCTTTTTTATAACACCAGTAAGTCCATCCGTTACAGCTTGGCGCGCCTTCCAGAGCGGCGCCAACCTGATGGATAGAGCCTTTTACATCAGCGCCGATCAGCGTGCCATCGGCGCGCACTTTGGCTTTGTGACGGTTGTTCATAGAATAGAGATTTTCACCGGGGCGCAGCATGCCGCGTTCCACCAACTGGCCGAACGGCACGCGCGGCTCGGCACGTTTTGAGGTGGTGGTCTGTAGCGCCTCGTTGTCGAACTTGCGCACAGAGGCGATTCGTTTGGTGGCAACCTTGCGGTATTCTTCCTCACGCTCGATCCCGATGAAATCACGGCCCAGCATCTTGGCAACCGCACCTGTAGTGCCGGTGCCAAAGAACGGATCGAGGATCACATCACCGGGATTGGTGGAGCCGACCAGAATGCGGTGCAGCAGGCTTTCGGGCTTTTGAGTCGGGTGCGCTTTGTCGCCATCGTCATTCTTCAGACGCTCGTGACCGTTGCAAATGGGCAGAACCCAATCACTGCGCATCTGGATACCTTCATTCAGTGCCTTCAGCGCCTCATAGTTGAAAGTATATTTGCTCGCTTCGGTCTTGCCCGCCCAGATCATCGTCTCGTGGGCATTGGTAAAGCGTTTGCCACGGAAATTCGGCATCGGGTTGGCTTTGCGCCAGATCACATCGTTCAGGATCCAATAGCCTTGGTCTTGCAACGCAGCACCGACGCGGAAAATGTTATGGTAGCTGCCAATCACCCAGATCGCACCATTCGGCTTGAGCACACGGCGGGCCGCCGCCAGCCATTCGCGGGTAAATTTGTCATAGGCAGCAAAGCTGTCGAACTGGTCCCAGTGATCGTCAACCGCGTCAACTTTGGAGTTGTCGGGACGGTGCAAATCACCGCGCAACTGAAGGTTATAGGGCGGGTCAGCAAAGATAAGATCAACGCTGCATTCGGGCAGGGAATTCATCACTTCGATGCAATCCCCATCAAGGATCGTGTTCAGGGGAAGCGCAGGCGCTTCTTTCGTTCTTACTGTCATAACTCTGCCTCATTACCCGGTGCATTTTTGCACTCATTGGTTGAGGACCAAGATGACCGCAGAGAGATTCGTGGTCAATTTGTTTATTGAATCAAAGTATTAGTAATTATTCTTGCTACAAGATGTTGTGGACCGGCTTGAAGGAACGTCTATGGTGTGGGGTTACACCAAGATTTTGAAGCGCAGATATGTGGCTTTTTGAACCATATCCCATGTTCGTCTCCCAGCCATAACCGGGGTGCTGTTGCGCCAAGGACAACATGACATAATCCCGACATATTTTCGCCATAATTGAGGCCGCCGAAATGGAAACAGAACGGGCATCGCCCTTGATGATTGTTTCCGCAGGCAACGCCAGTCCGCGCGGGATCATATTTCCGTCGATCAGGCAATAGTCGGGCGGGGTTTTCAGCCCCTCCAGTGCACGCACCATCGCGATGTGGCTGGCGCGCAGGATGTTATGCTCGTCGATTTCCTCGACGGTAGCGTGCGCGATTGAGACATCCGCCACCTCCATAATCTGCGCATAGAGACTCTCGCGCTTTTTATGGCTGAGCTTTTTGCTGTCGTTCAGCCCGGCGGGAATGCGCGCGGGGTCCAGTACCACCGCGGCGGCAGTCACCGGCCCTGCCAGCGGGCCGCGGCCCACTTCGTCCACGCCTGCGATGCGCGTGTATCCGCGCGCCCGTGCCGCGATCTCGAATGAAAAATCCGGTTCCATGGGCGCGCAAAACCTCAAGCCGCCATGTTGCGCAAGAGAAAAGGGAGAGATGCCCGAACATCTCTCCCTCCTCCGTGTCCTGTGCCGCACCACGTGCAGCACAGAATTCAATGTCAGCCGCGTGCAAGGCTGTACCCGTTGTGGCGCAGGCAACGGGCGTCAAATCCTGAACGCTGGCCGCGATCTGTGCGCACTTGAATGGCGCAGTTTTGCGGCAGACGGTTCACCGCGCGGTAGTTCTTCTCAAGACAGCGGCGGCCAAACATATTCACCTGCCCACGGCGGGTATCATAGCTGCGCAAGCAATTACCCGGCAGCAGTTTGCGGTCCACGCGGTGCGGCATCGGCTTGGGGTGGACGGTATGGCGCGGCTGGTCATAGCCGTGTTTGCGCACAGGCTCGCGGTGGCCTTTACGCTCGTCCCGCTTGTCGTGTTTGCGGTCGTTGAGGATAGAGCCGACAACCGCGATGCCCAGAATAGTGGCGGCAATGCGGGCCGCGCGGCGATCATCGCTGCCGGCATAAGCAGGGGCGCCCAGCGACGTCAGTGCAATGACAGCGGCGGTGAAAGTGCCGATCAAGCGGGAGGGAAATGTGAAGCGCATGAGAGTGTTCCTTTGATTTAGGGGCAGCGCGGCGGAAGCATGCTGCGGGTAGGATCACCGTGCCGCCCTGTCCCGAAGTCAGGCAATATCAGCGCACTGTTATCGGATAACCACCCGCACGAACCGGCGTGGTTATTGTATATCCACGCGGAACAGCGCATCGTCCGGCCCATGAAACAGATATTTTTTACCTTTAGCATTGCACTGCTGGTGGGTCTTGGCGGGCCTGCTTCGGCTGCTGAATGTTATGCCGATTACAAGGCCAAACAGGACAATCCCCTGCGCCTGCATTACGGTGTGGCCAAAGTAACGGGCCCCTGTACCAAGGCCGGAGCGCGGGCTGAGTTGGCGCAGCGCTTGGGTGCGCGCGGATGGGTTCTGTTGAACGTAGTCTCGGTCTTCGGGCCGGAAGGTCTATCGCAAAGGAAAGACAGTGCCGGATCAAACTTCCTCCGCTTCTGACATCCGCCGCAGCGGTGGGCGTATGATTGCGATCGGCATCAGTGGCGTGGCCATGCTGTTGGTGATCGGCGCTGTGGTGCTGTTCTGGGCGCTGCCCGATGCCAACGCCTTTAACGCGCGGGTCGAGCGGATCTTTATCGAGAATGACACGCTCACCTCCGCCTCCGAGATCAAGCTGCTGGAGATTCTGGCACAGTCCGGCACAGCGTTTTCCGACACGCTCACCAATTACCGCGTGCTGATCGGCGTGCTGCTGATCTTTGCCGCCGCGATGCTGGTGGCGGCGGTGGTGCTGCTGCTGCTGCTGATCGCGTTCAACCGCCGCATGGCCCAGATCGAGCGGGTGGGGATACAGGTGTCCTCCCTGCTGATCAGCCGCGAGGAAAACAAGGTCTACCTCAACAATATGGGATTCAGCCTGACAGCCGCGGCAATGGAGACATTGGCGGTGCTGGCAGAGGCGCGGATGGATGATGACATCCTGACGGGATCCGAGATCGAGGGCGTGATTTCAGGCCGCAATGCCGTGGATTGTGACGAGGCGGCGGGGGCCACGCGGATCAAACGGCTGCGCGACACGCTGGGCAACCAGATGGTCAGCGAATTGCTGGTCAAGAACATCGCGCGGCGTGGCTATATGCTGGCGATTGATAAGGACGTGATCAAGGTGCTCTAGCCCTCTGGTCAAACCGCGCGGTCCGGCGCTAGGGTGCGGCAACATATCCCAGCAAGGACACACGCCATGCCCGCACCCGTCAATTCCTTCAAAAAAGCGCTCAAAGCGGGCGAAATGCAGTTCGGCTGCTGGCTGGCGCTGGCCGATGCCTTTCCCGCCGAGATGATGGGGCAGGCCGGTTTTGACTGGGTGCTGATTGACGGAGAGCATGCGCCGAATGATCTGCGCAGCACGCTTGCGCAATTACAGGTGATCACGGCCACTGATGCCCATGCCGTTGTGCGGGTGCCCGTGGGCGAGACCTATCTGCTGAAACAAATGCTGGATGCCGGTGCGCAGTCCATTCTGGTGCCCATGGTAGAGAGTGCCGATCAGGCGCGGCAGCTGGTGCGCGATGTGACCTATCCGCCGCATGGCGATCGTGGCGTTGGCTATGCGCTGGGGCGTGCCTCGCGCTTTGCCACTATTGCCGATTACGGGATCACAGCGGATGCGCAGATTTGCCTGCTGGTGCAGGTGGAAAACCTGCGCGGGCTGGCCGCCTTGGATGATATTCTGGCAGTTGAGGGCGTGGACGGCGTGTTCATCGGCCCTGCCGATCTGGCCGCTGACATGGGACACCTGAGCGATGCAGACCATCCGGATGTCCAAGCTGCGATCATGGATGCGCTGCGCCGAATCCGTGCAGCAGGCAAAGCCCCCGGCATTCTGTCCACCCGTGACGGGATGACGAATGACGCAATCGCGGCAGGGGCGCAGTTTGTGGCCGTGGGCGCCGATGTGCTGCTGCTGGGCAACGCCGCGCGTGCATTGGCGGAAAAATGGCAGGCGACCAAACTATGAATGCAGGTATCGCGCTGCTGGCATTCGCCTATGTCCTCAGCCAGTTTTTTCGCGCCTTTCTGGCTGTGCTCAGCCCGTTTCTAGACACTGATATCGGTGCAGGTGCCGAAGACCTCGCCTTTGCCTCCGGTCTTTGGTTTCTCACGTTTGCGGCGATGCAATTGCCCATCGGCTGGGCGCTGGACAGTGTCGGGCCAAGGCGTACGGCGGCGATCCCGTTGCTGATTGGCGGCGGCGGCGGTGCAGCCGTGTTTGCGCTGGCCACCGCCCCTGCGCATGTCGCAATTGCAATGGCGTTGATCGGGATCGGCTGTGCGCCGGTTCTGATGGCCTCCTATTATATTTTTGCGTTGGATCATCCGCCCGCGCGGTTTGCCTTTCTTGCGGCGATGATGGTGGGTGTTGGCACACTGGGCAATATTGTTGCCTCTTATCCGACCACTTTGGCCGCCGAAACGATGGGCTGGCGTGCGGCGCTTTGGGTGCTGTGCGCACTGTCAGTCGCCACTGCAACAGGCATCTGGATTGCAGTGCGTGACCCCGTGAGAGAGCCGACCGAGCAAAAGGGCAGCTTTGCCGAGGTGCTCCGCATCCGCGCGCTTTGGTTTATTTTTCCACTGATGCTGGTCAGCTACGCCGAAGTCGGCGCACTGCGTGGCCTGTGGATTGGCCCCTATCTGACCGAGGTTTTCAACGCCCCACCGCGCCTGATCGGGCAGGCGACACTGGCCATGGGCATCACCATGGTGATTGGCCCCTTCGTCTACAGCATGCTGGACCGCAGGTTCGGCACCCTGAAGTGGGTGATCTTTACGGGCAGTTGCGGCATCCTGCTGTCGACCATCGGGATGATTGTGCTGGCCGAGTCCTCTGCGCTGAACGTGATCATGCTGATGTGTGCCATCGGCCTGTTCGGCTCGACCTATGCGGCGATCATGTCTCACGGGCGCAGCCTGCTGCCGCGCCATCTGGTCGGGCGCGGGGTCACCATGCTGAACCTGTTCAGTATTGGTGGCGTCGGGATCGCGCAATTTGTCACGGGCAGGATTTATGCTGCCAACACGCCAGCCAAGTGGGACTCATATCCCTTTGTCCTGATCTTCCTGTTCTTTGCAGCAGCATTAACTGTTGGCCTGATCATCTATTTCTTTTCGAAAGAAACCAGACCAGAAAACGCCTGACGCCCTGCCCCCTTTCCATGGGGGGCAAAGCGGTATAACAGGCCCGCACCATCAACCGCGTATATATTGGAGTAAACGAGATGGGTTATCGCGTTGTAATCGTGGGTGCCACTGGCAATGTGGGCCGCGAAATGCTGAACATTCTGGCCGAACGCCAGTTCCCCGTGGACGAGCTTGCCGTGCTGGCCAGCCGCCGCTCGCTGGGATCGGAAGTCAGCTTTGGCGATAGAACACTCAAGACGAAAGACCTTGATACGTTTGACTTCACGGGCTGGGACATGGCGCTGTTTGCCGTTGGCTCTGACGCGACCAAGAAATACGCGCCCATCTGCGCCAAGCAGGGCTGTGTGGTGATCGATAACTCGTCGCTCTACCGCTATGATCCGGATATCCCGCTGATCGTGCCCGAGGTGAACCCCGAGGCGATCCATATGTATTCAAAGAAGAACATCATCGCCAACCCCAACTGCTCGACTGCCCAGATGGTTGTGGCGCTGAAGCCGCTGCATGACCGCGCGACGATCAAGCGCGTTGTGGTCAGCACCTACCAATCCGTGTCCGGTGCCGGCAAGGAAGGCGCAGACGAGCTGTGGGACCAGACCAAGAGCATCTACAACCCCGTCACCGATGTGCCGCCAAACAAGTTCCAAAAACAGATCGCCTTCAATGTGATCCCGCAGATCGACGTGTTTATGGACAGCGGTGACACCAAGGAAGAGTGGAAGATGGTCGTGGAGACCAAGAAAATCCTCGACAAGAATATCAAGGTCACGGCGACATGCGTGCGCGTGCCTGTGTTTGTCGGCCACTCCGAAGCGATCAACATCGAATTTGAGGACCATCTGGACGAGAATGAAGCACGCGACATCCTGCGCGAATCTCCAGGCATCATGGTGATCGACAAGCGTGAGGACGGCGGCTACGTCACGCCGATCGAATGTGTGGGGGACTATGCAACGTTCATCAGCCGCATCCGTCAGGACAGCACCATCGACAACGGCATCAACCTGTGGTGCGTCTCTGACAACCTGCGCAAGGGTGCCGCTTTGAACGCCGTGCAAATCGCAGAACTGCTGGGCCGCGAGTGCCTGAAGAAAGGCTGATTTCCGCCCAAACGGGAATAGTTCAGGGGTGTCTGCAAGGGTGCCCCTTTTTCTTTGCGCGGCGGCGCTGCATGCTTGGCGTGACCCTAAAGGACATCGAAACTCATGCGCATTCTCGCTCTGGCTCTTGCCGCCCTGCCTCTGCCCACCCTTGCGGAGACCTATACCGTCACTTCCGCCCCCACCGCCGTCACTGTCTACAACGGCTACGCGATGGTCACCCGCGAAGTCTCCGTTGATGTCAGCGCCGGTGCACATGAATTGGTGCTGCCCGACCTGCCGCAATGGGTTGATGCGGGCAGTCTGCGGATAAGCGTCACAGGTGCGGCACTGGCCAGCACCCGTCTGCGCACTGACGCCTTGCCCCCGCAGCCCGACAGTGACAGCGCGGCAGTTGTCGCGGCGAAAGCGGCGATTGAGACTGCGCTGCTGGCCGTGCGCGATCTGGAAGACAAAGTGCTTGATGCAAATGTTGCCGCCATTGCGGCCGAGGCGCGGCTGGCTTTTCTGACGGGAATTGCCACCAAGGACGATCTGCCGACAGCGCCTGACGCCCTTGCCGGATTGGGCGAGATGATCGAGGCCCAGACATTGATTGCTACACAGGCACAGATTGTCGCCCAGCGCGCAGCGCGGACCATCGGCGAAGATCGCGCCGATCTGGAACAGGCGGTTCAGGATGCCCGTACCGCCTTTGCGGCGCTCACCCCCCCGACCCAGCCGAAATCGTTGCTCGCACTTTCTGTTGCCGCCACCGATGCGGGCAGCGTTATTGCCTCTGTCAGCTATCCCGCGAATGCCTCGTGGGAGCCGACATATGATGTTGTCCTGAATACGGAGGAGGGCAGCATGACCCTGCGCCGCGCCGCGCTGATCACTCAAAGCAGTGGCGAGAATTGGGAGAATGTAGCACTAACACTTTCCACGCTGGCGCCCATCGGACAAGTTGTGCCGTCGGAGCTTTATCCGCCCTTGCTGAGTTTCGAAGACCCGCAGGTGCGCGCCAAAACGGAGCTGCAACGCAGCAGCCTTGGCGCTGTGATGGAAGATGCGCCTGCGCCCGTGATGGCCATGGCCCCGCGCCCGCAGCCCAATTTCGATGGGCCAGGCGTGACCTATACCCTTCCCGCCCCCCTGACCATTGCGCAGAATGCCGAAGGCGCGCGGGTAGAGCTGGACGCGCTGTCCTTTGACGCGCGCGTGTTTGCGCGCGCCGTCCCCTCCCGCGACCAGACCGCGTTTCTGATGGCCGAGGCAACCAACGCCAGCCTTGAGCCGTTGCTGGCCGCCAGCACCGCGCAGATCTTTGTCGACAGTGCACTGGTCGGGCGCAGCCCTTTTGCTGCTGTGCCTGCGGGTGGCGAAATGATGCAAGCCTTCGGTCCGCTGGAGGATATCCGCCTGAGCTATGCCGTGCTGGACCGCAGTGAAGGCGACCGTGGCCTGATCAGCCGGAGCAATGCGCAGACGCAGGATGTACGGATAACTATTGAAAATCTGGGTACAAAGACTTGGGATATCGAAGTAATGGAGGCGATGCCTTACAGCGAGCAGGATGATCTGGTGATCGAATGGGCCGCCAAACCTGCTGCAACCGTCACGGATGTGGACGACCGGCGCGGGCTGATACAATGGAACGTGTCACTGGCCGCCAAAGAGACACAAGTGATCGCTGTCGAACAACTTATTCGCTGGCCCGATGGCAAGGTCCTGCGCTAGCCCCGCTCGACCACCTCAAGATCGCCGTCCTCTTCCCCCGCTTTGAGGTCTTTGGACATCTCGTGCGGGTGGGTGGGCATCGCGGCCCCGAACGTTTTCACCAGCACCTTGTAAGGCGCACCAATGGTTGCAGAATTGCACAGATGCCGACCCGTGGCCACGATGTAGATGCCAAGGTCAGCACCCGTAGGGCGCAATTCCATTCCCTCCACCGCAAGGCGGTTGATCAGGTCCGGCCAACTGCGCGCATCCTTCAAATGCGCACTGAGTTTAGCGTGACGTGTCGGGTCGATCTGACCTGTGGGCATCACACCAAGGTGGGTCATACTGTGCGGATGGCCCGGCATCGGCGCGCCGAAGCGTTTGACCAGATCACGATAGCCAAAGCCGATCTCGGATCCCTTGCAGACCCGCGTGCCGCAGCTGGACTTATACAACACCACACCGCCCCCTGCGGGCCGCAGCTCGTACCCGTGCGGGCGCAGGCGCTCTGCCAGATCAACCCAATCACGCGCCTCCGCCATATCGCGCGCAAGAAGCGCCTGCAGGGCAACGAGGAGCCGCACATCCGTCTCTTTACGTGTGCCGCTTGCCAGTTGCCGCTCCACCTCGCGCTTGAGAAGCTGGCGCACCATATGCCCTATCGTGACATCCCGCGCGGTGGCGACACGTTGCGCCCCTGACAGCAGGTCGCGCGGCAGCTTGAGGGTGACTGATTCCAATTCCATACCCAAACCTGCGCCCGATATGGTTAACGCCAAGTTAAAACGTGCAGGGGCTCACCTGTTACAGATGCAGATTGCTTGGGAGACCTATCGCTACACGCACTAAACTGTTTCAAATTTTTCGGAAACAGGGCTGTAATACTCCAGCCCGCCCTCGCCGATATCGGTCCACATGCCATGCAGCGTCAACTCGCCCGAGGTGACCTTTTCCGCCAGCCACGGGAACGTCATAAGGTTCTCAAGCGAAATCATGACCGAGTGTTTTTCCAGCTGGCGCAGCTGATCTGCCGGATCGGCGATGTCTTTCACCAGCTCGTATTTGGGCCGCAGAATATCCATCCACCGGCCCACAAAACTGTCGCGTGCTTCCAGCTCTGGCGCGTCACCGGTACACATGCTCAGACAGCCCTGCACGCCGCCGCAGTTGGAGTGGCCCAACACGATCAAATGCGCAACCTTCAGGACCTGCACCGCATATTCCACCGCCGCCGAAGTGCCGTGCTGCGCGCCATCGGGCCGGAATGCAGGCACCAGATTGGCGATATTGCGGTGAATAAAGAACTCGCCCTGATCCGCGCCAAAGATCGACGTGACATGCACGCGGCTGTCACAGCACGATATCACCATGGCGCGCGGGTGCTGGCCGTCCGTGGCCAGTTTGCGATACCATGCGCTGTTCTCGGCGTAAGTTGTCGCCTTCCAGCCGTGATAACGCTGTACCAGATATGACGGTAAAGGCTTTGCCTTGTCCATGAAATGCAGCTCTCTCAAAATGTAGTTCTCTTCCGATAGACTGAATTCGACCCGAATTCGAGCGAAAACACCTATTGGCGGCAACCATTTAAAAACCCTTGCCCGTCATAACCGCCCCAGCCGTGGGGGCGTATAAAAGAGGTGAGACATGAGTGACGTGGTTAAAATCCGGCTAGCCGAGCAAATCCAGCTGGATCAGGTGCGGCTGGACGCGCTGTATGCACAGCTGGGCGCCGCGGGGGCGGAAACCGTGGTGTGCCGCGCGATGGAGGAACTGGCCGTGCGCATGACCGAATGCGAAACGCTGTGGCGCGCTAACAGCGTCATACAGTTGCGCAAACATACGCGGTCGCTGATTGCGATTTCGGACCAGATTGGCATGCATCTGCTGGCCCAGGTGGCACGGGATGTGACAGACAGTCTTGATGCGAAAGACAGTGTAGCAATTGCAGCGACCCTGTCGAGGATGCTGCGGATCGGAGAGCGGTCCCTGTCTGCCATCTGGGCCATGGAAGACCAAAGCATCTGAGTCTACTTGCAGCGGCGGGTGAATGGGATAGGCTGGGATGATGTTTATTTGAAAGGCCCTTTGTCCCATGTCCCTTTGCTTTGCTTCCGACGCGTCCGGCGCGATTGATCTTCACATCGTGTCGATTGATAGTGCAGCGGTCTGGCTTGATCATTTACCACCCGCCACGGCCGATTGGGCGCGGGCAAGCGGATTTACGGGCGGTATCGGTCAGGTCTTGTCGTTGCCTGCTACGGATGCCTATCCGGCGCTTGCGGCTGTCGGCTATGGCTCTGCCACAACACGCGCAAGGGGGCGGTTTGCCCTGGCGGCGGCAGCGGTAAAGCTGCCCGCAGGCACCTACCAGATTGCGGGTGGCCTGCCTGCGGATCAGGCAGAGAACGAGGCGTTGGGATGGCTGCTGGCCGCTTACCGCTTTGACCGTTATAAAACCGCAACAGCCATGGGGGCAAAACTGGTAGCACCCGATGGTGTCGATGCAGCGCGCATCGAGATTATCGCCAACGCCGAGGCGCTGACGCGCACGCTGATCAACACGCCTGCCTCTGATATGGGCCCGCCCGATCTGGAGCAGGCGGCGCGTGATCTGGCAACGACGCATGGCGCGCGGATCGAGGTGACCGTGGGCGACGGTTTGTTGGCCGCAAACCTGCCGATGATCCACGCCGTTGGTCGCGCCTCTGATCGCGCGCCGCGCCTGATTGACATGCGCTGGGGCGATACGGGGCCAACGTTGACGCTGGTGGGTAAGGGTGTGTGCTTTGACACCGGCGGGTTGGATCTCAAGCCGTCATCGTCCATGGGACTGATGAAGAAAGACATGGGCGGGGCTGCTGCTGTGCTGGGGCTGGCGCATATGATTATGGCGACTGGTACGAAGGTACAGCTGCGCGTGTTGATCCCAGCGGTTGAAAATTCCGTATCCGCCAATGCCTATCGCCCGCAGGATATATTGAACTCGCGCAAAGGTCTGACGGTCGAGATTAACAACACTGATGCAGAAGGGCGGCTGGTGCTGGCAGACGCGCTGGCGCTGGCGGATGAGGAAAAGCCCGACCAGATTATCTCCATGGCGACCCTAACAGGCGCCGCGCGGGTCGCCGTTGGCCCTGACCTCGCACCCTACTTTAGTGACAGCATGGATTTTGTCACCGCATTGGAAGCTTCCGCCGTCACGGTGGCAGATCCGGTCTGGCGCCTGCCGTTCCATGACCCTTACGAGAGCATGATTGAACCCGCGATTGCAGATCTGGACAATGCGCCCAAGGGCGGCTTTGCCGGTTGCATCACAGCCGCACTTTTCCTGCGCCGCTTTGTCACCGATAGCAACTATGCACATTTTGACATATACGGCTGGCAGCCCGCTGCGGCCCCTGCCCGTGCGATGGGCGGTATGGGCCAAGGCACCCGCGCGCTCTTTGACGCATTAGACAGGATTTTGACCCGATGACACATCCCCGCCTCACCCCCGATCCCGCCCGCACTGGCCTGAATGAAGCTGCGCAAATCGGGCGCGGGGTGGTGAACCTGCTGCGCAAACCCAACGGTGCGCGCGACCGCCAGTTGTTGCTGGGTGCAGACGTCACGGTGCTGTGGCGCGAGGATGGCTGGGCCTATGTGCAGTCGGCTGCCGATGGCTATTGTGGTTATGTCGGTGTGGCCGCATTGGCCAAGCCACAGCGCACGACCCATAAGGTGAGTGCCGCCGCCAGCCACACCTATCAGAACGCCAATATCAAATCCATTGATCGCGCAGCCCTAAGCCACGGCAGCCATCTGGCGATGTTGGAGGATGTTGACGGGTTTATCCGCACCAGCCACGGGTTTATCCCCAAGCAGCACATCATCGAAATAGACGCTTTTGCCACCGATCCGGCCACCATTACGGCGCTGTTTCTGGACACGCCTTACCTCTGGGGCGGAAACAGCCGTTGGGGGATTGATTGTTCCGGCCTGATCCAGACCGCCTGCACGGCTTGCGGCATTCCCTGCGGCGGAGATAGCGACATGCAGGC